>Ga0066371_10000081_pt1 | contig 19641 bp, 28 predicted proteins | sample Knorr_S15_td_DCM_FD_71214 | JGI IMG/M metagenome (GOLD analysis project Ga0066371, IMG submission 71214) | Marine microbial communities from Southern Atlantic Ocean transect - Knorr_S15_td_DCM_ad_63m_LV_B | ecosystem: Environmental > Aquatic > Marine > Oceanic | place: Southern Atlantic ocean... | reverse complement strand
TTCTTATAAAGGTCCCACAGTTTCGGATGTTTGATGGGAAAAACAGTGAACCGACTCATGGTGGGTAACAACATCGGTTCGTAGCCCTCCTCGATCCAGTCAGCGAAGGCATAGTAGTCGCCGATGTGTCGCCCACCGGCAAAGATTTGCGGGTAGTGCGTCGCGCCTTTGCATCGCTCGCGCAGTTCGTGTTTATCGACGATTTCCTTCTTGTATTCGATGCCCTCTTCTTTACAGAGAGCGGCGGCGTGGTCGCAGAATTCGCATTGGTCTTTCGACAAAATGGTGACACTCATTTGGGGTGCGTGTAATATTCCTGAAGATAATTTGTGCGATGCTTCTAAGGCATTGTCCAAAATGAATTTCAATAACATCGTTGCGAGCGAAATAGACGTAAATGACATAGTAAAGGTCTTAGTTAACGAAGATGACGTGCACGAAGAAAGTTACGCCGTCGTGGGGATGAACACCGGGAACGTGCTCGGCCTGCACTACCTGTCGCCGACGACTCGTCTGTACAAGGCGGCGACGGTGTACGCGATCGACAGTGGTGAACTACAGCCCGCACCGTACGAGAGCGTGATAGAGCACCACCCCAGTGGCACGACGTTCCGCGATCTCGAGTTCAAGGCCGTCGGCGACGGACTCTACGCCCCGCTCGAAGATATCGACGAAGAAGACAGTTGCTCGAGTCTTTGGTCGGAAGGCGGTGATAGCGACTCGGATCTCTCATTCATCGTCTCCGAGGCGGAAGAAGGCGACATCGGTGGCATCGATCTACCACCAGGACACGCTGAAATCGACGCCGCGTGGGACGCGTGGGAACCGCGCACGTCGGGTGGGCGCAGCTTCAAGGAAACAGTTGACGCTATCGAGGCGGCGGTTAGAGGAACTTCTTTTTGATATTTCAATTTCAATTTGACCCTAGAGAAGAGGCGATATCATTATGAAATGCGAGATGATGATCGATATTGACCAAATTTGGGCGGATGTGGACACCCTTAGGGGATGTGAACCGACGCGCGAATCAGAGGAGGGGCACACGCGAAACAGCGCGTTCCTTAAGGCCGCCGTGTGCGCATCGTGTGGCGGAGCAAAGGTAATCACCTGCGAGGGGATGCCCGTGTGTCAGGAATGTGGTCTCGTCGAGAACATGTACATGCACGAGGGCGCCGAGTGGATATCGTCGTATGGCGAAGACGGGGTGATAACCGACAATTCGAGGTGTCCGCTGTCTGAACGCAACCCCGAGCTCTTTTCAGCGCAGTGGGGGAACTCGACGACTATCCAGACGAATCGCGCGTCGAAGGTACCGCTCAAGCGAATGGCAAAGATCAATTTCCACCAATCCATGTGTCACAAGGACAGGGCTTTATACCACGCGTATTTGGACATCGACGAGAAGGGTCGCGACATCCCGGAGAACGTTCGTGCGCGCGCCAAGTACATATACATGAAATTCTGCGAGAGAGAACTCACGCGAGGGAACGTCAGGCTGGGAATACGCGCAAATTGTCTTCTCCACGCGTGTAAAGCCGCGGGCGTGCCACGAACGATGAAGGAAATCGCAACCTTGTGGGACATAGACCCGAAGCACATGTCGAGGACGGCGCAGCGACTCAGAGACGTACTCGCGGGCATCGACACACAAAGCGCCGGTGTGTCTGCGAGAACGAGTCCAAAAGACGTGCTCCAGCGACTGTTCATGCACTTTCAGGACGTGATGGAACACGGCGATCGTCGGCGCATGAACGAGATGTGTGATGATATCGCGAAATCCACGGCTATGCAATCGAGAACGCCGGCGACCGTCGCGGCGGTCGTCGTCTCACTCAACCTGCGCTCGAAATTATCAAAACTTCAAATCGCGACGAGATGCGATGTGAGCCTTCAAACGTTAACGCGAATGGAGGATTTGGTGAAACAATGTTTACACTTAGAGAAATGAGCACACGTAATAAAAACATGATCAAACTTTTTCTCTCGACGCCTTGTTACGGAGGTGTCTGCCTTGATCGATATGCCACGTCTATAATCAAATTACAACTCGAGCTCATGCGCGAAGGTATCCAACTGTATTTAGACACGACAGAGAACGAGTCGCTCGTCCACAGAGCGCGCAACGTCTCGGTCGGTCGCTTCATGCAGAAAACGGACTGTGACTTCTTTATGTTTGTGGATGCGGACATTGATTTCGATCCAAAATCAATCGTTCGCCTCGTTCGCGCGAACCGAGATATTTCGGTCGGCTGTTACCCGAAAAAGACCGTGATGTGGGACCAAGCGAAAGCCGCCGTTGAAAAGGGCGATGAGCGCGACATGTCAATGTTGAGCTCGTCGCTGGTGATCAATTTCGGCGCCACGAATCGACCCGTCGAGGACGGTATGATTGAGATCCTCGATGGCCCGACGGGCTTCATGTGTATCAGGCGTTCAGTGTTCAAGAAGCTCGAAGACGAGTTCCCGGAGTTATGGTGTAAAAATGACCACCAGAATCGCGATTTCGACGACTACCACGCGTGCTTCGACTGTATGATCGATCCCGCGACGAAGCGCTATCTCAGTGAAGATTATGCGTTTTGCAGGCGCTGGCAGCAGGTTGGCGGGAAAATTTACGCCGATCTCGCGACCACACTCGGACACGTCGGGAACTTACCGTTCTCGGGGTGTTTAGAAGACAGGCTTAGAGGTTAAAGTTTTATTTGTAACAGAAATGAAGTTTGTCACGATTCTCGTCACGCGATCAAAGAGTGTGCACATAAAAACCGTGCACTCGATTCTTCGCATGAATTTGCGATGCGTCCAGCGCGGTGACACGCAAAATGAAATCATCTACTGCGCGGACGACCCGTATCAAAAAGCTGAATTGATCCAAAAACAACTCAAACAGGGCGACGTCGATCGCATCTTTTTTATTGACTACGGCGTACACGTCGACGACGATTCACTCGCGCACTTGTTTGAGTCGCACGAAGGTGTCGGGTGCGTCGTCTTCCCGGGCGTCAGGGAGGGCGTCGATTGGGCCATGTTTAAAGACAACGTCAAACGCGGCTCAAGTGAACCCGTCAATCAAATGGGACTACACTTTGACACGACGGTGGGTCGCAAAATCGCAGACGGTGTGCACACGGTCGCGACGTCGGAGGCGAAATGTTGGTTGCTCATGACCAAAAACGCACGAAAAAAAATCGAAAAGATACACCCGAATCCCGCTTTAATGTTCGGAAAATTCAAAGAATCGGGACTCAAGATGCTCGCATACACCAAAGCAAAATTGACCATCACGTACACGCACGAGTGCGTCTCGAACATAATGAGTGCAGCGGGCGTGAAGACGACGTAGGTAAGCCAAGCCTTAGAGAAGATATTTGTAATGTATCAAACCACGACGCAATGAATGATGAATTTCTCGACGAGAACTCCGACGCTCACCGCACGGCCATCGCGTTCATGGCGCATTGCTGGGGCAACGACGGCACGAGATTCCCTGGGTGTCAACCCGTCTCCATAGAACGTAAACACTTCGGTGTTCTGAAAAATAACGACTACGTGGTGTGCGAGAAGACGGACGGTGAGCGATATATGTTTATCTGTTTTCGGAACGTGTGTGCTCTCGTCAATCGTCGGATGCGCGTGAAACCCGTGAGAGTGAGCGTAAACAGTCGAGCGTTCCAAGGAACGGTGCTCGATGGTGAGCTCTACGAGGACAAGTTCATGGTGTACGACGCGTTGGTAGTGAACGGCGTCACCGTCGGCCAAGAAGATTTCCTTTCTCGGTTAGAGCATATCGAGAAATTCATTCACACGGCCATTCCCATGAAATCGGATACAGTACGATTACATCTCAAGACGTTTTATGCGATAAATGACTTCGACGCGTTCGCGCGCGAAAGACTACCGAACGTGGCCGAGGCGACTGATGGGGTCGTGTTCACCCCCGTGAACGATGAAGTCAGGACGGGAACGCACGATTTCATGTTCAAATGGAAGCCGCAAGCAAAGAACACAGTTGACTTTCAAATGGGATTCGACGCGGGGTCGTGGCGTCTTTTCGTTCAGGATAAAGGCAAACCCGTGTACGAGTGCACCATTCCACCCGGACGCGTGGAAGATGAATCCTGGTTCGAGGACGGTGCGATCGTCGAGTGTGAATACGTCACGGACGAAATACCGATGTGGTGGAGGCCCTTGAAGCGTCGCCACGACAAAACTCACCCGAACAACAGGAGGACGTTATTCCGAACGATCGTCAACATTAAGGAGAACATACAGTTAGAAGAGTTTTCACGACTCCCTTAGAGGTTTCATCACACAAACAAACACAATGCGCGGCCTCGTTAACCACGGTAATAACTGTTATTTCAACGCATCGATACAAGTACTCGCGCACATACCGATTCTCGCGAACTCATTCATTAAAACACCCTATGAAGGACCGTGTTCGTTCACGCGAGAGTTCTCCGAGTTTATTCACAAATTTTGGAGAGCGTCCCCGGAGCCACGCAAGCCCCTGGACCCACTGGCGATGATACGAGAATTTCGTAAACATTTTCCGCGTTTCAGGGACGACGAACAACACGACGTACAGGAATGCGTCTTGTGCATAATAGACATCATCGAACGCGCCGTGCCGCGCGTAAAAGAGTGGGTGTACGGTACGAAGACGCAGGAAACACACTGGCCCGGGGGAAGTTCAAAAACGAAGGATCCGTTCTGTGTACACATTCTCACGCACGATCGATCGGGCGATTTAGGCCGAATGCTCGAGAACGCATCCAAATGGAACGCCGTCGAGGGATACGAGGACTCCGATGGTGAAAAACATCACGTCGCCACGACGAGAACGGTCCTCACCGAAACGCCGAAAGTCTTATTTATCAGCTTCGATAAGAAGAGTCACGTCGATGTAGTTGAGCGCTTATCGTTTTCGAACGGTTCCACGTATAGACTCGTCGCGAGCGCGGTCCACGCGGGTGCACAGTTCACGGGTCATTACATGGCTTTCACGAAACACGGGGGGAAATGGAGCTTTAGAGACGATGAGATATGTCGGGAGTGTGAATTGGAAAAAACGGCCGGGCATTATTTCATGGCATACGCGAGACAAAAAACGCCTTAGAGAAATATCTGTAAAGGGTATAAATGGGCGACGCACTGCCTCAGAACGCGGCGGACGCCATGAACGCCGCCATGATTTGCGATCGAATCCAGCCACACTTCGATCGTCACGTCCCCGGTGACAACATCGAGGTCGAGTTCAGGTTTGGGCGGTTCAACGGTACTTACTTTGACACGAACGTCGGAAAAGAGGTGTTTGATAAAATCGCATGCGGGCTTCACCAATACACCGGATGGGAGCGGGTCGACGTGAGCGAGTGTGACGTGTACTACGACGATGATACCCACACGCGTGTCACGGTTGATTCAGAGACGGGGGATAAGACGGTTATACAAAAGCACAAGCTGGCTCAGGAAGACTTTACACAGTTCGACCGGTCACCGTTGGATCTGAGATTTAACATCTCGTGTGAAACTCCGACACAGTCCGCGAAAATCGTCATGGATCGACGTCGAACGAAACATCGAGTCTCCTACGTGCGAAAGAACTTATCGATCGACACGACCATCACGCGCGGCGACCCGGTCGACAAAGACAGTGAAGAAGACGTGTCATATCAGATCGAGTTCGAAATTGTCGATCCATCAGACGTGGGATGCGTCGAGGAACTTTTCAACATCGTGTACAAGGTCAACGATGTATTAAAAATTTTAAAATAGTGTTTTAATGTAAACATGTACTGGTTTCCACTCCTACTGTTAGCCGCCGTTCTCGCACTTAGTCATGAATCACCGCGGCTGCACGCCAAGGGAATGTCCGCGAAGATGGTGTCGGATGGCGTGGACACGCCGCGTATTCATCACTACGTACGTTTGGAAAATCAACTGCACGATATCGAGCAACAATCCATAGACACGGGTGAGAACAGAGTGCACGAGGCCATGTGTGTGTCTAAACGCATTCGCGATGATTTCCCCATGTATGATTTCACCGATCACGCGGAAATATTGAAAAGAGTTGCAGAGCCGCATAAGCATTACAAGAGGTAGATGTACAAATAAATAAACGGTTACTTCGAGTGTTTTTTAAACGCTCGGCGAGCGCTCGCGACAGTGTCGTTAAAGAGCTTCGAGTTCGGTCGCCGCGAACATCGTTTTTTCAGGTGTTTCTCATCGGATTCGGTGTAAAGCTCGATGTTCTTGTGTGGGATCGGTGGCGTTGTGCGCTCGAAAGGTTCGTAGTAACGAACAGTGTATTTACCGTCTTCGCAGACGTCTTGAATCGTTCCCGGCCACCAATCGCTTTTACCGACGCGCGCCCACACCATTTGCCCGTATTCAAATACAAGTGCGCGTAGGGGTGAACGTGCAGAGTCCTCGATTTTCGGTTTTGTCTTCGCCGGTGTCATGACAGATCCGGTGGACGGGCGCTTCAAGCTTTGAGGAAGATGCACGGACGCGTCTTCGACCTCATCCGATGCCAGCTGTTGTTTAAAGAACTTTTGTGCGTGGCTCGCCACTTGTTGCGGAGTTCGAGTGGTCACGAGTGTACGACTGATCTGCTTCCAGTTTCCTTTACCAAAATTCTCCAAGCCCGTCAAAAACAAGTCGTGTTCCTCCAACGTCCACGGAACTCGTTTCGCGCGCTCCTTTTTGACGGGTGTGGTTGCAAAGTAGTTCTTACCTTGTTTGCGCGCGTCTTCAAACGATCTGGGGACGGCGTCTTTGGCGGCAACGACCCTGTACTCGTCATCGCTCGTTTCTTTCAATTTTGTTCCCTCATCTTCATGCGAATCCGAGCCCTGCGTCAGCGAGAGCAGGTGGTCAGCGGCCGCGGCTTCCTCGCCGCTCACTATCACTTCCTGCTCATTGGTCAACCACGCGTCGAGCGATCGCCTTTCGCATTCAATGAAATCACGTTTCTCAGTGACCGGGATGTTAAACTGCTTCACGCATTTGGACCAAAGATTCGCGACTTCCCGTTTTACGTGAATACCCACGGACTCGAGAATCTTATCACGTATGAACTTCGAACCCGCGCGCTTCGACGACGCTTCGGACACGGCCATGTCGTCGCGAATAGACGTGATGACCTCCTCGGAGACGCGACGCATTTCAGCGTCGTCCAAGTGCACGCCCAGACACGTCGCACCCGAAGGTGGGTTTTTTAAGTTGAGAAACTCGCGTTCGAGTTTGAGCATGCGCTCGTTGAGCATGCGCTCACGCGCCGTCGCATCGTCGAGCCGAGCTTGGACGACGGCGAGGGCGCCCCCGGGCATGTTACGTTTGAGACGCGAGACGCGCGCTGTGGCGCGCATGCGCGTCGACGTCGACGTCGGTGAGAGAGGGGGATTTTTAAAGATTACGAAAGGACGTGAAAAGGTCGACCATACAATGACGATAAGGTTGTCATATAATATGGGTTTCAAACATTATGATAAATGTAGTGATTATATCGTAATGTTTGGTATCTCTTTTTTTTTATTTTTTTAAACGTTGGTGAAATTCAAAATTCGGCATGCGCATGCGTAACTTCGCGACGCCGCGTCAGTGAGACCCGACGACGGCGACGCGTAAACGTTAGCGTGCGCACGAAACGTGTAGTGGACGCACGAAACGTGTAGTGGACGCTCCATACACTTAGTTAGAGAAGGCCAATCCCCCCATTCCACTCTGCACCCGGAGAACGTTGTAGTTAACCGCGAAGAGAGACATAGCGGTGGTCGTGGAACCGTTCGTGGTGGTGTCCTTCAACGTGACGGCAACTTGCGCATTGTCGATGCGACTGAAGTTACAGGTACCGGTCGGTTGGTGCTCTTCCGGCTTAAGCGCGAACGAGTACGAGTACACGCCCGGCATCGGAGAACCGGAGTGGTGCTGGTGAGCTTGGACGGAGTTAAAGTATTCACCGCCTTGAGCCTTCATTCTATCCTGTCCATTGAGGATTAGTTTGAATTCAGACAACGGACCCGCGGAGGCAGCCGCGGAGTTAGCACCACGCTCTTGCATCGACTTGGTGGAGCCGCCCGTACCGTAGGAGACCATCGGGCAGCCAACATCAGCCGGAGAAATCATGGCAGCGATATCCGTGGTGGCATCCGGGTTGGATTCGAGGACGACACCCGTGAGACCTTGATCACTAGTGAAGTTCCAGAGGGAAGACTTGGCGGAGCCGCCGTTAAAGCACCATACCAATTCCTTAACCGGGTGGTTCAGGCTCAACCGGACATTCTTGGAACCGGCATCAGTGACCGTATCGACGCCCGTGTGCTGGGTTTGAGTGATGAGGTATTCATGACCCTTTTGCGCGAAGCGTCTTCGCTCCTCGGTATCGAGGTAGAAATAGTTAGCCCAGACCTTGAGGCCGGACGTGGAGAAGAAGGTTTCGAAGTCACTCGCGAGGTCAAAGTCCAACCGGACTTCGTGGTATTGAAGGGCAATTAGCGGTAACGCCAATCCCGGGTTGGTGTTAAACGCAAAGATCAACGGAAGCCACACCTTGGACGCAGCGGACGCAATGCCGGTCGTCATCTTAGCCCAGTTTTGCTTGGCCGCGGCGTCGAGGTACAACTCCGCGTGCAAGCGCCACCAGCGTTGGTAGACCTTGTCAATGCGCTGACCACCAATGGATAACTCCACGTCCTTGACGGCACGCTCGGCGACCCAGTTGGCGTCCTTCGCGGACGTCGCGGAAGTCAAATCAGACGCAGTGGTGAGCTCGAGGTACATCTCGCCCACCAAGTCACCGTTTCTGGCGACGGTCACGGAGACCCGGCCATCGTTAGCCGCGGTACCGTTGACAGTTTGTTCGATAGTCTCTTGCGAGAAGTTAGTGTGACGCTTGTAGACCGCCTGGAAGAAAGTGACCTTCGGATTTCCGGTCAAATAGACGTCCTGGGCGCCGTACGCGACGAGTTGCATGAGGCCGCCAGCCATAGTTAGTGTTGTGTACTATACCCGGAGAAAATAATTTCCGGCCTGGCGCACCGCGGAAAATTCGCCCTGGTACTTTCTCGGGTAAACACATGACCGACCTCGACCGACAACAACAGGCGACCCCCGTCGACACGGACGACGATGACATCCCCATGGATGAGGTCATCGATCTCACGATGCATGGGGAAGAAGATACCGGTGACCTGTTCTCCGGTGATGACGATGACGAAGAATACTTCGAAGGATCACCGCCGCCCGAGTGGGAGATCGACCCCGAGGAAGAGGAGGAATTCATGGATGATTATTCGGACGACGTGAGTGAGAGACTCGCCGACATCGTGAACGTGCTGGGGGATTCACTCACGGACGCGGATACCGGGGAGACCGCGTGCACGGCGCTCATGAGCATCGCGCATCAGCTCAGCGTCCAGAACAAAATTATGATAAAGATCCTCGCCAAACTTACGTGATTATATAGTAGAATATATGTGATTAAATATGTAAATGAAAATCGTTCAATTAATTATATCCTTAGAGAAATAGGTCGACGTCCTCTCAGAGGGGAAAATGCCCGCCCAGCACCACTACGTCGATAAGGAGCCCGATTTAGATGAGATCGACATACTGGACATCAGACAGAGTTATGAGGACGCGAGTCCTGAAACGATCATGTCGAACTGTCGCAAGCTCGAGATGAAGTGGTGTCTGGTTGAATCGAAGCGAACGAAAGATATACTCGACCTCGATGGGATGAGGTATCTGGGATACGCGCAGTTATTACTCGAGATACCTGATCGAGTAGACGAGCGGAACTCCACGAGCTTGGTCGCCATGGCGGAAAAGGCGATGCAAAGACAAGTCGAACACGTCACGAGCATGTTGCATCGGGCCAAGTCGCTGGACATCACGCGAGCACTCGAAAAACGAGACGCGAATGATCGGAGGCCGAATCTCACCCTTCATCACAGACTCAATCGGTTATATAAACGAATATTTCGCGGGTTTCAAAACATTCGGATCCACGTCGGTGGTATTGAGGACATTGCGTGCCCTGGTGTCATTCAGGGTGCTTATGGCGCGGACCCAGACCTCTTTAAACCGTCGACTGAACTGTACGCCCCGGGTATCATCGAGGAGTTGTCCCCTTTTCAACGCGCGCTGTATGTCTGTCTTAACGAAACGTACGAACGCAATATGCGACGATATAAAGGCATGTGTTGCCTCGAACGCATCGTCGATGGCTATCACACGCGCGCGTGGTACCCCCTACACGATATCAAAAAGCTCGTGTACACGATCGCCGATAAACAATGTCGACACGACGTCTGGAAGGACCTGACGAGCAAAGGGAGTGGGTTCAGGGACGTGATCGGTCACCTGGAAAACTGCATCGATCCACAATTCCCCGAGATCGTCAAGTGTCGAAACATGTGGTCTTTTCGCAATGGCGTGTTCATGGCAAAAATCTACGACGACCTCACCGGTGACTATAAAAGCCAATTCTACCCTTACGATAGTGCCGAGTTCCAAACGCTCGATCCCTTGAAGGTGAGCTGTAAATATTTCGATCAGGATTTCGAGGACTTCTCGACGTGCGATGACTGGTGGAACATCCCGACGCCGAATTTCTCTCAAATTTTGGATTTCCAACGCCTGCCCGAGGAGGTTCAACGATGGGCATTCGTTCTCGGCGGACGCTTGTGTTACGAGGTCGGTGAACTCGATGGGTTCCAAGTGATGCCATTTTTTAAAGGCATCGCTCGATCGGGCAAATCGACGGCGATCAATGATGTGTTCAAACAATTTTACGAGATCGAGGACGTCAAGACGCTTTCGAATAACGTCGAGAAGAAATTCGGTCTGTCGAGCATCTACGACGGCCTGCTATTCGTCGGACCTGAAATTCGAGGTTCGATGGCGCTCGAGCAGGCAGAGTTTCAGTCGATCGTGAGTGGTGAATCCGTGTCGATCGCGGTGAAGCACGAGAAAGCAAAATCGCTCGTGTGGACAACTCCGGGTGTCATGGCGGGCAACGAGGTCCCGGGTTGGAAGGATACCGGAGGGTCCATCATTCGCCGCTTGGTGACGTTTAATTTTGTTCGCCAGGTAGTGAACGCGGACGCGCAGTTGCCCCAAAAACTGCACGCGGAAATTCCATTCATACTCCAGAAATGTGTGCGCGCGTACCTTGACTACGCGCAGTGCAAGTACCGAAACGTCGGTAACATCTGGGACGTATTACCGAAATATTTCATCGACGTCCGCAAGGAGATTGAAGAACAAGTGAGTCCGCTCGACCGGTACCTGAACTCGACCGAGGTGATCATCGACCCGGACGTACGGTGTCCGTCGTCCGTGTTCCAAGATGCGTTCATGCAATACGCCGCTCGACGGTGCGGTGAGAAGGGTATCAAATTTTCGGTTGATTTCACCCGTGGTCCGTTTAATACGAGAGGAATCACCATTGAACGGTTGAGTGAATATTGGGGCGGTGATATGTATGATGAGGATTTCTTCGTGGGCGTAAATATCAAGGAAACGACAACCATGTAATAACTCACAGCGAGACGCGACGACATGCAACAACCCCCGAACATCAAACTCGCGCACGCAGAGGCGAAGCGTCCGATCCCCGTTGATGCGCGCGTCGCGAGCCAAGTGCGTCGTCTGCTTCTGCAGGAGTACGAGCGTCGACGGTGGGCGTATGAGATTTGTGCGAGCATGGCGAGGAAAAGGGTGAATTACGAAGCCACGCGATTCGCGAGGTTCCTAGAAACCCTTCCCGATACGATACACTGGCGAGCGCGCGCGAATAGAATCAACACACGTGTCGTCCGCGGTCTTTTAGGAAGGATCGCCGACGACACCGCCAACAGACTCGAGAAACGGTGCATGGTTTATCTCTTTAGAGAAAACGCGCTTTAATGAAAAAACATGAACAATCCATATTTCCACGAGATGCTTTACGACGATGGACCAATCAAAAGAGAGGACATCGTGCGAGAGATAGAACGAGGAGTTAGCAGGGATAAAGACCTTTATCAGAGCATCATTGAAATGATCATAAACATCGCCCGCGCGTACGTGATGTGGTCGAGAACAGACGTCGCACAGGACTACGCGTCGAAGCTCGAGCGCGATTTCATGGCGGCAAACGAGGTCGTCGAAGATCGAGACGACGACCTCGTCATGTACGTCATAGACAACTACGAATCGATCAGCAACAGAAAGTTCAAGTTGATGTTTTATTACGCATTTAATTTATTAGCGATGAGTAATGGATGTCGAGATTGAGGAGGATGGATTTTATCCGGCGCACACCAGATATACGCGAGAGCTCTGGATACACATGATCGAACACTGCCATCATCAACAGATGCGCGACGCGTTCGACATGGATCCGACGAACGTGTGTTGGGACGAAAATTCCATGGCACTCGCGGCGAGAGTCGGGGCCGTGGAAGGTCTCACCGTTCTTCACGAAGTATGCGAGTGCCCATGGGATGCAGGCGCGCCATACAACGCACTCATTCACGGAAATTTAGACGCACTCGTGTATCTACTCGTGCACGATTGCCCGTATGATTTTACACGCGATGATGTTCGCGATTTCATTCGCCGAGAGAGCCTTTTGGTGTACGAAGATGAACGCGGGGAAGCCGAGGTCGATGCATGCATGCAAATAAGACGCGTGGCATTTCTCGCCATGAGCGCGGTTGAGCAAAAGTGAGTCGCAGCCGCACCGAGCGCGAGCGATGCCGAGAGTGCACGAGCCGCGTTCGACCCAAACATGACTGGTATCGTACGCACACCGCTCGCTCGATCCTCGTCTATGTCTCGGATATCGGCGTGGTTCGATACCGCGGTCGTGAGAAGTCCCATGGCTATCGCAGTCTGTGACTGAATACCGGTGTGTGCGAGAAGGGCGGGGACGACGCACGTCGCACACGCCCACGATGCGCCGACGTACACAGGTTTCAAGAGGGGAAGCGCGTGTTTGAATGGCTCGTACGTTTGAACGATCATCGTCTCCGCGAGTGCCCACTCGGCCATTCCGTGCGCGTCGAGGATAGCGACGGCGACGACGAGTGCGGCAATCAGGGACTCGGGTGTGTCGTCCGTTTTCCCGTCGAGATATCTATCGGCGCCGTACACCCATCGCGCGGTCAACAACAGCCATGCGATCGAGTCGACCGTCAGCGGTGAACCCGCGGCAAAAGAAAGAAAACACATAACGATCCCGACATCAAATCCCGTCCGCATGTGATATGTGATATGTATTTTCTTTTGTTTCATCGATTTCACGCGAGCTTAGAGAAGAGGGGTGACATGAATACAGAAGAAACAAACAATGTCTCACAACGATATCATCGAAGCCAAAGACTGGGATCCGTCCCAAATCGAATTTTCCAACGTTCGCAAGAACAAAAACGGTGGAAAAGCGGTATATATCAACTCGAAACAATCGAGCTCGAACAAGTTCTATGTTCAAATTCCGTACATGCGCTCACCGTACGGTCTGTCCGCTTTTACCGACGATACGACCGAACGCACGAGCTATTCGTTGGACCTTTCGTTTGACGCCGATAACGAAGAAGCGATCGAGTTTCGAAAGAAACTCGAAAAGTTCGATGACATGATCGTCGACGCCGTCGCGAAAAACTCAGCGGAATGGCTCGGAAAGGAATTTTCAGCGGACGTCCTCCGTCAGGCTCTTTTTAAGCCAGCCGTTCGCCCGGGCAAAGGGGACTACCCGGCCACTCTCAAATTAAAAGTCATGTGCAGCCCCGACGGCAGCTTCGTGCCCCCGTGCTACACGACGAAAAGAGAGCGCATCCCACTGGATCAAATCGAAAAGGGCCAAAAGGTCGTCGCCATTTGTGATATCAATCAAATTTGGTTCATCGACTCCAAATTTGGTGTCACCATCAGGCTGACCCAGGCGCTCTGCGAGCGCTCAGAGCGTCTCCCCGAATTCGCATTCAAGGGTCTCAACTTACCCGAGCCCGAGATTGATGAAAAGGACGATGAGTCCACCGCGTCTTCCCCAGATGTCGATGAATAAATAAAAAATCTAAGGTTTTAATATAACATGAACACTTCAATCATCATCGCCCTCGTACTCATCGCCCTGAACCTCTACATTCTGCACACGTGTAACAAACCCGAAGCCGCCGCCGCGGCGGGATCGACCGCGGGACCCAAATGGAAGGTCTACGGCACCATGAAATGCGGTTGGACGAAGAAGCAACTCGACTTCATGAAGGAAAAGGGCGTCGCGCACGAATTCATCGACTGCGAGAAGGAACAGTGTGAATTTAAAGCCTACCCGACGTCGTTCACGCCGTCCGGTGAGAAGCGCGTCGGATACACGGAAGACATGTGATGGACAAATTATGAACATAGGCACTCAGACGAGTCATGAAACGCGCGCTATGGTTTCGTTTCATGACTCGTGTTGTCATTCTAAAGAATAAATATAAATTAGGCGCACGCCCCGCGAACGACCGCCAACGCCACGGAAAGGCTGATCGCGTCCATGATCGTCTTGATCTCCTTGAGTGCGGTCACGTGCTTGACCAAACTGCGGTTCCAGAGGAAACGAAGGATGATCGCACTCAGCAAAATGCTGATCGCGAACAAAGCGATTTCGTGGGCAATTTCAGTTTTCGTCTCAGCCTGTTGAATTCGCGTCAGAAGCATCGGTGTGTGTTTTTTATCTACACAGATAATAATTACGATGGGACCTCTCCCATTGTCCGGATCAGAGAAGAGGTTCACGCATCGTCGATGGTCTGCACCGAGGGGCGTCGGCAATAACAATTGTTACGCGTACGCGGTGGGGGACTATGAGAGCTATCGATGGCAAAAGGCCATCCCGGGTGATCGCTCCGGAATGTCAAATAGACATCACACGTACACGCACTGCGCGACGCTCCCCGAGCGCGTCGTATCAGACAATCCTCAAAAGGTGTTTAAAACGAGAGCGTCGAAGCCGTGCCCTGCTGGGTATTACAAGGTGATGATGTTTGTCTCACCGGGTAGGCCAACCAACTACATTCGACAGGGTGATTTCCACTTTTACAAACAACACGGCGTCGTCGAGTATAAGGTGAAGGGAGGTGACACGACGGTGTCGATTGCGAAATTCTTCAAGGTACCCATCTCACGCATCCGTCGCGCGGGTGCGGTGAAACGCGGCAAGTGTCTCGTCTTTAAGGCGAATTGTTGGTCACACAAACGGGGTTGGGCCACCGGTCCCCTGCTCACGGATGCATCCGGCAAAATGATCTCTGACCCGAGAATCGCGAACCGTAAGTACCCCGGTTTGAACTACAGTCGACACTGTTCAACTTTCTGCGTCAAGAACAAGGGCATTAAGGTCGGAAAGACTCACCCCAAAGTCAGACAAAAGAGAGTCTAGATCGGCATCGTCTTCAGCCGGAATTTCCATATCAAAACACTCGAGCACACTAAAAATTTGCTCATCATTCAGCGTTAGTGTGTTTGACGTCGCGTTAAATTGATTCTCGACGGTGAGTGTGATCTTATATTTGGACACATCGAACACTTTCCGACACAGGGGACACGTGTTGTTACCGAGGCTCTTCCATTTTTCTATACAACTACGGTGAAATATATGCCCACACCGAATCGGCGGGTTATGTCTTGTGGCTCGCACAGGGTTCAGGCATATGTTACACGTGTGATCGCCGTCGTGCATCCTAAGCTGTATCTAGTTAAATGTTTTGTTCATTATACGCACTTACTTTCGTCCGGTGTACGTTTTGCGAACCGCGGGTTGAAGTTCGTTAATTTTACTGAGCGCATCCGGTCCGGCTTGTTGGAGGTATTGGCGCAAACTGTAGTTGTCCTCGGGTTCAATCGCGTTCTGGGCCATGACGAATGAATCGACGAGTTTCGATGAATTTTGAATAGTGTAGCCACGACCATCGGCCATGCCTTGTCTGGTGCTCATTATATTACACGTGTAGAAATTATTTCATCCCAACTCGTCAACCCACGACGGCGCAGCTCTGCGCACAGACCGTTGACCTCGTGACCTAAAAATATATCTTCTTGTTTCTCGACACGATGCTCGCGCATGAGAGCGTGTTCCGCACTGGCGACCGCATCGACTATCACCTTGTATCCCCATGACAACTGTTTCAGTGAGCGCGCGCCCGCGATGATCGATTTACCACTTCCAAAGATCGAGGCTGTGAGGCGTCTACTGTCGTCATCGGCTGAGTAGAACTTGACCTTCAGCGCCGCATACACGTCGGGCGTAAAGTTCGGTTCGAACACACCGTCAAACGCCATGAGATGCGCCTCCAATTTTTTCAGGTCAACCCCGTACCCGAGGCTAAAATTACCATTTATCATCGGTGTTGTGTATTGGACAGGAAGACATATTGGAGTCTCGACAAGCCCAAAATGGTTCAAAATGTTCTGTGTAACCTGAGTAGCGATCATCTTACACTCAAAGAGGTCACGCGCGCCCGTCACGTGTACCGTGCCCTCTTTGTTTTTAAAAACCTTGATCGATTTACCTTTCCCGCCTCGCACGTCGTGAAGACGCATAGACACCTGACTCGCTTTCGCAAACCTGGACGTGGCAGAAGTCCACGTGAAACGTGGACCTGACTCACCCTCACGCAAGACGATTGGCTCATTGTCGAGCATCACCTGTCTGAGTTTACAAATATCTATGAGCTGTCCCGCTTTAATGTCAACGGTGATCGTGGTGATATTAAGCCACGACGGACGGTCCTCCTCACGAAAGCGACGACGCAGATCATCGATCGTCAGTATGAACTGAAAGCTCTCCATCTGCTCGCGTCTCTGGAAGACGTCGCCGTCGCTCATCTCGTAGTGACGCGACGCACGACGAAGAGTGACGCGAGCAACGACAAGAGTATGACAACATACTTATCGAACGCCTTGATATTTTTAAGCACCATTTCATCTATATTTTCGAATTTTCGCTTGTAAGTGGGTGGTTTGAACGGTAAATATACCCACCGACCAAAGGGGAAAATGGTCGGGTTCATTCGAAAATTACAATTGAGCAAATAATCGTACCACGCCATTATCAGGTATGGTAGGTATAACAAGACCACGAGCCAATACTTATTTCTGGTGGGCACCTTCCATAGCACGACGGAAGCTATGAGTGCGATGGCCGCGTTAAGGGGCAGCGAGTTGTGCGCGCACTCGTACGAGCTATTGTACCAGTTCGTCAACAGGAAGTTCACGAGCACGAAAAGCGCGGGGTGGTCACGGGGAAAATACCAATATGCGAGTGCGACGTAAAAAGAAAAGACGACGCACTTCAGGTTCAGGTAATCGAGGGGCCACCGATGGTGCATTATTGATATATGTGTATTTTTCTTTTGCCGCGCCTGATTATTTGCACGGGAAAAGAAAAGAAGGTTTATTTTTTGCGTCGCATGTAGAGGAACGCGGCGATGGCCACGACCGCGATAGCCGCGACGACGCGTCTGTCGACACCACCACGTCTGCTCGCACGAGAGTCGAGAACACCCGAAGAAGACGGTGACGGGAGCGTCAGAATCTCTTCGTCGATGTTACGACGCGGGTGAAGAGCATTCTCAGGCTTATCGAGGGGTGGCACGTCACACGGTACACCGATGCGAGTGTCCGACCCACCCGCGCCGTACTTACACATGACGCTCGCCTCGGGCTCGGGAAGACCGCCTTTTGCGTTCGCACCGGGTTCGTGTGCCCGATACGGACCGTCCGAGCGTCGCGAACCCGGTGGATCTCGCACGAAAGGGTTGTGCCTGTTCATCCTATTGCTGTCGTTGACCATGAGAATCGACGGCATAGTGTCGAGGCTTCGGTATTACTTTGACAGGATATTTTTTTCCAGCGACCTTGATCCTGTGCTCGCGCCACATTTGTTCGAGATCGACATCGAGCATGTGTGCAAGCTGAAACAGGTAAGAGAAGACGTCAGCCATTTCACTGCGAACTTCGCACCCTCCTCGACGTCGACGGGGTCCCATTTTTCGAAACGTGCCACGCTCCTGACGAATCGCAGATGCGAGCTCACCGAACTCCTCGCTGAGAAGAAGCCAAACGCCGTCCACGGAAGAGGTGTCCCAGCCCTTCGCACGACACATCTGATGTGTTTCCCATTTGAAGTCGTTGAGATTCGCCATTTCGTCTTGTATTCAAGGTAACCAATTCTCTAATGGGTGTCATTAAACGAAATCACCCGATTGAGGTATCTTCTTACCAGCCGTGGACGTGTTCACAGATCGATCCATCAGCTGGAGGGGTTGCGACACGGCGTCTCGGTACGCGATATACTGCGCGACGCCCGTCTTTACCTGCGCAGTGGCCGTGTCAATCACGCGCGTGTTCATGGACTTGACCTGTGCGCGCACGTCGGTGAAATGGTCGCCCGAGTTGTTTATGAATACGACGCGCATGATCGAGATGAGATCGGACGTGTCCTGGTAGTCGATCGCGATACCGGTCTTGTTCTTGAAGTCCTGACGGATGGCGCGTTGAAGGAGATTGATGTTGAACTCGCTAAAGAATAAATTGTTCAGAGGGGTCTCGGTCTGTTTCAGCGAATTGATATTCATCCTACTGTGTGCGACGAAAATAAATTTCTCCACACAATGTAATACAAAAATGGACTTCGACGCGTACTACAGTCAGGGGCCGAAAAACACGAAAGAAGCAAAGCCCATGTTCGTCGGCAACTACCCGACCGTCGCGAAACAGGGCGAGGAAGGAAAGTTTGGTAACGATTCGAGATACCTGGGAACTCCACGCGGGGAGATGACAAAACGCGGTGCGACGACCGTCAGAAGTGCTGATTTAGCCAAGTAATGATTCACCTCAAAAATAACCAATATCAATTTTTGATGCGAAAACAGGCTTAGAAGAATATCGTCACCTTGATACAGGAAAAGGCAATGCGTGTAACCAAGAGAAACGGCAAATACGAGGACATCAAGTTCGACAAGGTCACGAAACGGATCTCGAACTTGAGCGATGGGTTGTCGGACCTCGATTGTTCACGCGTCGCCCACCAGGTGGCGTCGCAAATGTACGATGGGATTCACTCACACGAGATCGACACTCTGAGTGCCGAAGTATGCGTCGGTTTGATTACCGAGCACCCGGACTACGAGGTGCTCGCGACGAGAATCGTCGCCTCGAATTTGCAAAAGATCTGTCCGGGCACGTTCCTCGCCGCTATGCGTAAACTACGCGCCGCTGGTGTGGTCACGGACGAGGTCGTCGACGTCGCCGCGCAAGTTAAGGACGCGATCATCCCCGATCGCGATTTCGATTTCGGCTACTTCGGGCTGAAAACGCTCGAGAAGGGTTATTTGCAGCGCGTCGATGGCAACATCATCGAGACGCCGCAGTACCTCTTCATGCGCGTGGCGATCGGGATCCACGGAACTGATCTGCCGAGCGTCCATGAAACGTATTATCACCTGTCGAATGGCCTGTTCACGCACGCGACACCGACTCTCTTCAATGCCGGTACGCCGAGACCACAGATGAGTTCGTGTTTTCTTATTGCAAACAAGGGCGATAGTATCGACGGCATCTACGGGACGATCACGGAAGCCGCGCAAATCTCAAAGTGGGCGG
>Ga0066371_10000068_pt1 | contig 21509 bp, 9 predicted proteins | sample Knorr_S15_td_DCM_FD_71214 | JGI IMG/M metagenome (GOLD analysis project Ga0066371, IMG submission 71214) | Marine microbial communities from Southern Atlantic Ocean transect - Knorr_S15_td_DCM_ad_63m_LV_B | ecosystem: Environmental > Aquatic > Marine > Oceanic | place: Southern Atlantic ocean... | reverse complement strand
CTATTTAAATTACATTCATTATTTATATCATATTCTTTTTCACATATATATTTTCTTAGATTATTATAATTTTTATTATTTAAATCTATTATTGTTAATAAATTTTCTAATTTTTTCTTATGATTATTTTTATTTATATTTTTTTTAAAATATGGTAATATTATATCTTTTGTGTATACATTATTTTCATTTATATTATTATAATTATTTATTATATAATTATTTAATATATTTTTAAAATTTGTATTTTTTAATTTAAAATCATTATTAATATCATCAAAAAATATTGCTATTTCTTTTACTAAATTATTAATATATGATATAATTTCATTTTTAAATTTTAACGATATATAATTTCTTTTATTTTTATCTACTATATTTGGTTCATCAATTAATTTATTATATAATTCTCCTAATTCAATTATATTATTATTTGCATTTAATAATTTTGATAATAAATATATATTTTTTATTAATAATTTTATATATTTATTTACTATATTATCAACTATATTATTATATTGTTTTAAACTATTATGATTTTCATATTCATTTATTATATAATTTTTAATATTATTTTCATTTACAATATATTCACTATTTAATTCATTATTTTCTAATACTATAGAATTATATAATGATGTATAAATAATATTTTTTAAATTATTTTTAACATATTCAATACGCGATTTAAATTTAGCATAGATATTATTATTATATATTATTTCGTATAATATATAATCTGATATATTTTCTATATTATTATTATTTGTTTTTAAATATATTTCTCTTAATAATTTATTAAATGAATCATCGTCTTTTATTCTATAATTATTTTTATCTAATTTCAAATTATACATATAATAATTATCATAATTTATATTATTTAATTCTTTTAATTTTAACCATTCATTTGATTTAATATTAATATAATTTCCTTCTGTTACATTATTAAATAATTCATCTTTATTTAGTTCATATTTGTTATCTGATATATTTTCTTTTATATTCACAAATTGTACTTCATCTGTAAAATTAATATTATCAAATATTAATAAATTTTTTATTAACTTTTTAATATTTGTATAATTTAATAAATTACAATTATTTATATTATTTTCTCTACCATAAAATATATTTGTTGAATTACAACTATTTCTTATTATACAACTATCAAATTTAAAATCATCATATTCTATTTCTTCATTATTACATTTATCATTATTATTTTTAATATCTGATGCTAAATTATTCCATTGTATAAGTATATTTATATTATTATTATCATTTAATAAATTAAAATATAATATATTACTTAATAATACTTGAATAATACTATTTCTAACATTTTTACATATATTAAATTGTTTATTTAAATATTTATAATATTCTTCTTCTAATATATTATTGAATTTATCATTCATATTATTTATATTTTTTTTATATATTTCTATTGGATTTTTTACTATGTATTTATTTATTAAACTATTATATTCTATTGTACTATTTATTATAAATAATAAAATAAATAATATTATAAATGGTATAAATATATATAAATTAATATTATTGTGTAAAATTTTAAAATCTAAATTTTTTAATATTAATTGTATTATTCCAATTACTAATAATATTATTATTAATATAAATATTATACCTGATAAATTTTTTCTAAATATTGTTTCTTTTTCATATGTTATTTTTTTTTCATTATTTTCTTCTAACTTTGGATTATTATTATTAATTATTAATATTATTAAATTATCTATTTCTAATATTATTTTTTGCAATATTATACTTGCTATAAAATCAACATCTTCATTTGGAAATTCATCTTTTAATTTATTTTTTGTTTTATTTAATATATTTATATCTACTTCTTTATTATTTTTTTCATTAGTTTTTTTTATTAAATTTTTTGAATATTTCTCATTTATATATAACATTATTGTGTTATTTATTACATTTCTTAATTTATTCTGATCTAAATTTGTTATCGAATTTAATATACTATCATATATTTTATTTTTATTTACATCAGGTACATCATCAATATTTTCTAATTTTGTTGGTAATAATAATTTTTTATTATTTTTTGTTTCTTTTAATGTATTATCTATTTTTACTATTGATGATATTTTATTAATATATTTATTATGTTCTTTAAATCCTATTACTTTATTTAAATAATAATTTATAATATTATTATCATTATCATTGTCATCATCATTTAATTCTGTTTCTTCATTATAATAATTATATAATATTATAAAATTTGTAATATAATATATTACAATCATATACACTATTCCATATATACTAAATAATATTAACTGATTTATATTATTATTATTATTGTAATCATTTATAGTTTCAAAAGTTGGTACTTTATATTTATAATAAATTAATACTATTTTAAATATTATTAATCCTATAAATATACAAATAAATGGTATTAGTTTATCTATGCGATTTGTTTCAAATAAACTAAAATTTTTTCTATATTTTATTTTTTTCAATTTATAAAATATCAATAATATAGGATATATTATTGTTATTATACATATTGATAAAATTACTAATATATATATTTTATGCTGTATTTTATATTTATTTAATTCTTCCAAATTTATATTACAATATATATTATAAATAATTAATGAAAATATTATAGATATTACTGATGTGAATAATATTGATATTACTAATAATAATTTATAATAATTTTTTTTATTATCATTCGTATTACTTATTAAAATATTTTTTTCATTTAATGCAATATGAAATCTACTTGTTTCCCTTTCGATATATTCGTTTTTACAAATATTTTGTAAAATCTTTCCATAATCGAAAAATTTATTATATTTATATACAAAATGTGTTAATCTAAAAATTTGTTCGAATATTAATATAAATAATATTAAATATATAATAACACTAAGTGTTTTAAGCATTTATTATAATTCTTTACTAAATTAAAATATAAAAAAAACATTTATTTTATACTTGCTATCCAAATATATGATAATATGTATATTAATAATAATATTGTTGCTGTTAATGATGTTTTTTCTGCGTCTCGTTTTGTTATTTTTGAATTATTCATATTTGTATTAAAAGATCTATCTTTCTTATCTTCGTTTACTTCGTTTACTTCATTTTTATTATATATACTATTATAATATTCTTTGTATTCTGATATATATTTTTTAAATTTATCTTCATAATTTAAACTATTTAATATTTTATTATAATTTAAGGTCAATAAATCTGAATTTTTTAATTTATTAAATATTTCATTCTGTAAAATTGATATATTATTTATTAATTCTTTTGTTTTATCATTTAATTTTATATCAATATCTGATATATTATATTCTACATATTTTATATAAAGTTCTATTTTATTGTTTAATCCCATTACTTCTTTAATAGTATTTTTTGTAATATCAACACCATCTTTGATATCTATACTTTTTTTAAAAGTTTTTATATTTTCAATTGCTATATTCAAATTATATTTATAATCCTCGTTATTTTTATCAAATTTTATCATATCTTCTATTACATTTTCATTTAACGATGTATCAATTAAATTATCATTTTGATATATTATTAATTCTGATATTTGATCATTATTTATTGTTTTATCTAATACTAGTCTTAATTTATTTAACATTGCTATATATTCAATTTTAATATCTTTCAAATTTTTATTATCAATGTCATTTATATATATACTTCGTATATTTTTAACTAAAGCATCTAAATGTAATTCATTATATGAGTTATAAACTTTTAATATTAAATAATTATTAAAATAAAATGTTAATAATAAATTATTAATTATCATAGATAACATTTCATATATTTTTTCATTTTTATCATTGACATTTATTTTTTCTTCAATCTTACAATCTGATTTATTTATTAAAACTATTTCTTTATTTAAATAATTATCATCTTTATTTAGAGAATTATAATTATCAATAATATATTTTGATAATTTATTTTTATTTTTATTTATATATTTACTATCATTATTTATTTTTTTATTAAATTCTTTTAATTCTATATTAATATTATCAAATAATATTTTAATATCATTTTTATATGCATTTATAAATTTAAATATATTTTCTGTGTCTAAATTATTATTTGTTATATCTGTTTTATATTTATTTATTAAATCTATATCATTTATATCACATTTATCATTACTATCACATAAATGAATATAATATGATTTTTGTGTTTTAATAATAAAATCTATATAATTATTTATAATAATTTCTATTTTGTTAATTAATTCTTCTGATAATGATATATTTTTTAATAAATCTATTATTTTATTTTCTATTATATTTGATAATATTGTATTATTATATAATAAATTGTATTTTGGATTATTTAAAATACCTAATATTGCATCCACATTTTCTGTATCAATTCCTTCTTTTTCTAATTCATTTATAAATTCTTGTTTTAATAATAAAATAGTGTTATTATCGTCTGGGTATATTTTATATAATTTATGTAATTCAGTAATATTTAATTTAGGATCATTGTTTTTAATTGATATTGTATTATTTATCTTATGATTATTATTTATATCTAATTTATTATTTCCCAAATAATTTTTATTATTTTTAATATTTTGTATGGCTTTTAAGATTTTATATTTTAAAATATTTTTATAATAATTATATTTTTTATCATATGATTTACTTTCTTTAATCTCATTTGCAATTGGATTATATAAAAATATTTTTCTTATAATATAATATATTAAATATTTATTAATTGTATTGCATTGTTTATTAATATTTTTACTATATTCATTCAATTTAAATATATCATTTTTATTATATTTATTATTTAAATAATAATTTATATCATACTCTTTTAAATTAATATAATCTATTACTGTTTCTTCTACATTTGAAAATGTAAAATGAAATTCTGGTGTAATATTTATTTCATTTATAAATGCTGTGTTATTTGTTATATTTATTGATGGTCTATAATAACTACCTCCAACTTTAATATAATGATTCGTATTTAAATTATTTATATTAAATCTTTCCCATTCATTTAATGTAAATTCTTTTTTTTCTGATAATTTATTTGATAATTCTTCATGTATTAATTCATCTCCATATTTTATATTATTTGTTCTTTCCCATTTTAATCCATTTACTATATCACTATCATTTTCTAATGATAAAAAATCACTAAATATATCATTATATAATACTAATAATATTGCATTTGCTGTATTTTTATCAATACTTTTTATATATGTATAATCTAATTTATCATTACTTATTAAATTCTTAAAATTTTTATTTATTTCATTCAATTCTCTTTTATAAATTATTAAAGGTTTTATTATTATATTTTCATTAAAATTATTATTAAAATTTATTGTTGAATTTATTATTATATATATAACTAATATTATTGATAATGGTATTAATATAAAATTATATAATATTTTTATTTCTTCATTTTTATATAATAAATTATCACAATCTTTTATTCTATATAATAAACAATCTAAAAAATTTTTAAAAGTAAAATTTTTATCTATATATAAGTTATTTAATCCTTTTAATCTATTTATTAATAATAATATACCAAATATTATTAATATTATTTGTATTATATATATATATAAATTAATATTATTAAAATCATTATCTGATATACTATTTTTATAATATCTCAATCCTAATATTTCAATTATATATTCTGATATTATATTTTTATCTTTATTAAATATTTCATCATTATTGTATTTTTTTAATATATAATTTTTTTTTTCTTCTATATTTTTTATATTCTCATATTTATAATCTATTTTTATTATATTATTTTTATAAAAATTTATTATTTTTTTTGTATAATATACCATACCAATATAAATTACTATTAATGTTATAAAAAATACATTACTATATGTATAATTTTTAAAATTATTATATACATTCAAGCGAATTATAAATATTATACAACATAATATTATAAAACTGTTTAATATATATTTCATATTTTTTTCAAATTCATTTATATCCCATTTATTCTTATTATCTAATTTCGTTCCGATATATAATGGTATATATATTATTGATATTAGACATGTTATTGACATTAATAAAGAACATAAAAATTTAAATTCATTTGTATTATTTAAATTTATATCTTTTATTTCATTTATAATTTTATATATTATATATGTTGTTAATATTGAAAATAAGATAACAAATATTATAAATATTATTAATATTATTAAATAATTACTCTTATTATCTTTATCATTATTTAATAAATTATTTAATATATTATTATATATTTGATATCTACTTGTTTCATATTCAATATTATTTTTTTTACATCTACTTTTTAATTTATTTCCATATTTTTCTAATTTAAAATAATTATATGAAAAATTGCTAATAGATATTAATTGGAATAATATATAAAATGTTATTATTCCAAATATAATAAAATATGTTATTTTTTTTGTTATATTTTCTATTAAAGCAATATTTTCTGCATTTATCATCTTCCTTATAAGAACATAATATAAAAATAACCATTTTAATTATATGCTATTTATTAATTCATCTATTGGATATGTCTTATTGTACCAATTATATATTTTTATTTTATCTTCACACATATCGTTTTTTTTATTTTTAAATTCATTATCAATTGCCTCATTTATTATATCTTTAATATTAAATATTGATTTTTCAAAATATATTGCTGTTCTTATTAATCTAAATAATTCTTTAATATTATATTTTTTTAAATTTTCATAATTTTCTTTATAATTTTTATTATTTATTATTTTATTTCTTAATTCTTCTATATTAATATCATCATTATATATTCTATATCTTATATATATTGTATTAAAACTGACATCATCTAAATCCTTTAATATTAATTTAATTTCTTTTATATTTTTATTAAAATATTTTGCTGTTTTTAATAATACAATCTCATCTTTGAGATAATTACAATTAAAACATTCTAAGCAATATTTTTTGTCCCAATTATAAAATTTATCCTTATTTTTAATGTTATTACAGTAATTACAAATACTATTATTACTATTATTCATGTATTAATAATTTTAAATTTATTTATATATATATATATATCTATTTGTACTTTATATTTTAAAAAAGTACATTTCTATAAAAAAAAAATTTTTTTTAAATATATTATAAAATTTTTATAAAAATAAAGAAATGTACTTTTTTTTATTTATAATATCTTATTAACCCATTTTTAATTGTAACCATAACACAATTAGAAATAATACTTTCATTAATAATATTACTACAATATATAATTTTTTATTTATTGTTAAATATAATATATGAAATATTATTATTATTATTAATATATATATAATTAATAATAAATATATTATTCCGTTATTATTAATTATATTTGAAATTTCATTTTCAACTGTATTTACATTAAACAATAAATCTTTATTTTCATTATAATATGTTATATAATCTATTCCATCTATATCTTCTATTTTTTCACCACTTTTTAATAATGATTTTTTTATCATATCATTTATTATTGAATTGTCAGATATATTATTTAAAAATATTTTATTATTATCTAGAATTATATATATATTATCAAAATACTCTTTAAAATAAAATGGTGATATTTCATCTAAATTAATATATTTTATAAAATCTAAATTTTTATAACTTTGCATTTTTAGATAATTTATTTCATTTATATTACTTGTATTATATATTTGTGATATATTTGATTCTAAATATTTGTCAAATGTTTTATTATTTTTTATTTTATTTATTTTAAAATTTAATTTTTCATTTATTATATTATTATTATCATCTAAATATAATAAACTATTTAATATTTTATAAACTATTCGATATTTATTTATATTATTTGTTTTATCTTTTTTAGCATTATCTATATTCTCATAATCTGATAATATTTTATTATTAATATATATATATATTAATAAGATAACAAATATTACAATACTTATTAATACTTTATTTATTGTATAATTTATATATATGTCTTTTATATTCAATAATAATAATATTATTAGTATTATTATTATTAATTTAAATGTTATTTTATTTGTATTAATTGTATTTTCAAAATTATTATTCTCAATATTATATATATATTTATATAATTTATGTCTATATGTTTCTAATTCATATAATGATTTACTATTTAAAATATAACATTGATTATAATTTTCTTTAAAATAATCATTATTCCATTTTATTTTAATTAAATTTATTAAATTAATAGTTAATATTATTAATAATATTAATAGTAATGTTTTCTTTATCATTATTATTTTTACTTAACTAATATTATTATTTTTTTTATTAATCAATATCCATTTTTACAAAATTATAAAAATTATTTCCTGCTTCTCTCCATCCTTTTACTAATATTACTATTAATATACCTATAAATATTGTTGATATTATTAAATTTATTAAGAAATACCATCCTAAATTTACTATATAATTATCATCATCAAATTCTTTATTTACACTCGCTATATAATCATTTAGAATTGATAATTTCGAATTAACTTCTTTTCTGATACGTTCCCCTCTTTCTATATTTTTACTTAATTTTTTGATATTATTAAATTTAAAATATTGTAATGGTACTTTTCTATATTTGTTTGGTATTAATGAATAATATGTTGTATTTATATCCACTAATATTTCTGTTGATAAATTAGATGATATTTGTGTATTTATAAAATAACTATACGCTTTTAAGTGACTTAATTTTTCTTTATTCTTACCATTATATATATGTTTTATTAAAACATAATATATTATATATTTTACTATTTTATTTTCACTAATTTCAGGATCCTCTATAAATTGTATTATTTTTTCTTCTATTTCATCATCATTATCTATTTTATCATGTAATAATACAGAATAATTCGTGTCTATTGTATCTAATATATCAGGATTATCATTATTTTTTTTTATTTTATTTAATTCAAAATCTATTGCTATAATATGTAAATATGTTTCTAAATATTTACTATATAATTTTAAAAACATAAATTTATATATTAAAAACGATGTTATTATATATATAAAACATACTCCTGATGATTGTAATAATGTCATAAATGATATTTGTTTTGCAAATGGATTCATTTTTAGTGTTGGCATACTCGTTAATGCAGCAACTTTTGTTAATAATACATATATGATAAATACTATTATCACAATCATAAAAAATGCTAAATATAATTTTATTGTCATAAAGAATAATCTCATTATCATAAATATATTAAATAATGGTTCTTTTTGTGAATTATTTTTTGTTATTTTATTCTTTTCTTTAATCTCCTGACATATTCTCACCTTTTCTGATGGTTGACCTTTATTTGGATTTTCTTTTAACCATTTAGACCATGCTATTTCACATTCATCTTCTAATTCATCATTATTTTTTTCTAAACTCATATCATTTAACATATCTTTAAATTCTGTTGAACCTTGTATTCCAGCATCTTCTGACTTCTTAAAAAATTCATTAACTATTTTTGATAATTTTATAATTGTTTCACTTGTTGTCTGTTTAGAGTTAAATGATGAAAATACTGATGGTAAATTACAAGTGTTTATATATGTTATATATTGTAATAATTTATATCTAAATGTTTCTCCCGTTTCTAAATTATTATGTTGAACTCGTCCTATTTCCAAAAATGATTTATATAAAAATTTTATAATATTAAATATATGAAGTATTATTGTTGATATACATAATATAACTATTAATCCCAGTATTATATTATATATTATCATTGTTGATTTTGTTAATATTTCCGCATTTCCCTCTTTTGTTCCTGTTGAATCAAAATTTTCTGCTCTTATTTGTGACATTAATCCCGTTATTGTTTTATTTGGATCATCATTATTAGTTTCTTCTTCTTCGTCTTCTTCTTCGAGTAATGGCTCTTTTATACCCAGTTTATCACGGATTTCATTTAATAATTTTATAATATCATTTACTAATGTTTTAATTTTTTTACAATCTTCTTCATCTATTAGTTTAACTGGTATACAATTATATTCTTCATCACTCGCACCACCAGTTTGACCGGGTTGACTCGTTTCATCTGTTTTATCTGTTTCATTAGATGATGTATTGCTTCCTTCCAATATTTCATCTTCATTATTTTCTTTGCATTTAACAAAAATTTTTTTATTTCCAAGTCCAAATAATTTTTCTTCTATCTCTTTGTTTTCTAATAAATTTATTTCAATATAATCTTTTTTGGGATTCTTTTTAATTTCTGTATATAATAAATCCTTTAATTCTTTTATATTATCATTAAATAATTCTCTATTATCCAATTCAATATTTGATACTATTTTCCAATTTTCATAACTTAAATTTCTTTTTTCATATTTTATATAAATATCATTAAATTCTTTATTATAAGTTTCTAATTTATTCATTTTCTCATTTATATCTGTATCTTTTGTATCAAGTTGATTTTTTAATTTCTCTGTTTCTTTTATTATATTATCATAATGTAATTCTTTTATATTTTCTAGTATATCAAAATCCATTCTTTTCATTTTTCCACCTCCTTTTTTAGTTTTTTTTTTATTATCTGATCCTCCATAGTTCTCTTTTAAACAATTTGGCATCATAATCATATCTCTTAATCTTTTAACATATATTATTATTTTTTCATTATTGTGTTGCAATACAATTTTTAATGGTTTATTTATTTTACCTTTTGCTAATTTTGCAAATTTAATTATGGGGTCCTCTTTATCTCCTGTACTAAATTTTATACCATTTATTGCTGGTGCTATAACATTATCATTTATACTGTGTATATATACATAATCATTTACTGTCATTTGTCCTTTTTTATTATTATTTCTTACTATAGATTCTATCTCTCTCATTTTTTTTTCATTGTTTTTTTTTTCTACTTCTGTACCTATCATAAATGGTTTCCAAAACCAACATTCTGGACGCGTTAGTATGATAGCTAATGCTAATGGATTACCCTTATATGGTGCAATTATATTATCGTCGATCTTGATCTTCATACGATCTTTTGGAAATGCAACTTTTAAACCAATATATGGTGCATCCAATATTTGATCATCAATATTTATTGATTTTATTGATGATGAAGATGATTCTGATTGTATTGGCGATGGAATATTTATAGACGGTGAAGATGATATATTACCAACCGGTGAAACCACTAGTTCTGTGTTTTTTCTTAATTGTTTTTCTAATTCATTTATTCTATCTTTCAATTTTTGCATTTCATGTATGTTCTGTTTCTTTTTATCTTCCGCTTGTTTTAATTCTTGTTTCAACCTATCTATATCTATTTTACTAGCCCCTTTATTTTCTAATTCAATTTTTAATTGTGATATTATTATATCATGTTCTTGTGTTTTTTTTTCATTTATTTTAATTAAATTATCTAATTCTTGTTGTTTATTTTTTAATTGATTTTCATGTTCTTTTTGTAATTCTGCCATTTTTATTTTATGATTATCTTCTATTTTTTTATTTGCTTCTTGTAATTTTTCTAATTCTATTCTATATTTTTCAGTTAATTCTTTATTACCATTATTATCTGCTATTTGTTTTTGTAAATCTTCTATTTTTTTTAAATTACTTTCCTTATCATTTTGATATTTTAATAAATCCTGTTTATTTTTTTCTATTTCTGCTTCTTTTTCAGATAGTTTTTTTGTTATATCAGCAATTGTTATTACATGTTTTGCAGCATTGGCTTTTAATTGAGATAATTCTTCTTGAATTTTATCAGATAATTCACCTTTATTTTCAAATTGACTTAATTTTTTTTCTCTATCATCTAATTGTTTTTTTAAATTACCTATCTCATCCTTATATTTATTTAATTCTATTTGATTAAGTCTATTTAATTCTTCATATTTATTTTTATTTTCTTCTAACATTTTTTTTAATCTATCTTCTTCTTGTACTAATTCAGTAACTCGTAATTCTTTAGCTTCTAATTCTTTTTGTTGTTTTTCTTGTAACTTATTATATTCTTGTTCGAGCATATTATAATTTTCATTTATTTTTCCTAATTCTGATTCTGCATTTCTTAATTCTTCATTGATTCTATCTCTTTCTAATTTTATGTTTTTAATTTCTTCATTTGAATTACTTGTACCATCATCATTTTTTGCAAATTCTTTTAACTTATTTTCTAATTCTAAATTTTGTTCTCTTAATTTATCTTCATTCGCTTTCCTCATTTTAATTTCATCATTTAGCGTTTCTATTTTATTACGTAATTCTTCTTTTTTTGTAGAATTATCATCAATATTAGTTTCATTTTCTTTTTTTATATTATTTTGTATATCTTCTAATTCTGTTTCTATATTTGTTTGTTCTATTTTTGATTTTGCTAAATCAACACTATGATTTGTTGAATCATAATCTGAAATTTTTTCACTTAATTGTTCAGAATTTTTATCAAATTCATCTTGATCACAATAAAGTTCTTGCAAATGTTTATTTAAATTTTTATATAATTTTGTTAATTCATTTAATACTCTCTCATTATCTGTTTTTATTTCATCATCTCCATCATCTTCATCATCTTCATATTCCTTATCATCTTTATTATCTTTATCATCTTCATAATTTGATTCATTTTCTGATTTAGATTCTTGATTTTCGTTTTCGCCCGAACTATCATTTGTACTATCATCAACAACTCCTGTATTAGTATCAGTTGTTTCTGTATTTGTTGTATTAATATCTGTTCTATCTGCACCTATTGTATCACCATCAGTTGATAATTGAACACTACTATTATCAGTATTTTTAAGATCCCCCCAACTAGCAACATCAGAATTTTGATTAGATGTATCTTTATTACTTTTATTCATTATTTATAAAGTTTCCTTAATATCTAATAATATATTTTAATTAACATTATTAACAAAAAAATTAATTAAGAATCGGGTAATATAAATAATCCAATCATATATAATATTATTATTATAAATAATATTATTAATAAATTAATTTCATTAATATCTTCTTTTTTAATATTACTTATATTTATACTCATTTCATTATTTATACTTAAATATTTATCAATTATTTTCATATAAACTTTGTAATTATCTACATTAAATGTTGTTGACGAAAAATTATCCATTTTAAGTATATTATTTTCTATATTACTTTCAAATGGATGTTGCATTGTTTCAGAATAACAATAAAAAATATTATACATTTTATCATTCATTATAGTATCAAGTTTTAATTCTCTACATATTTTATTTTCTTGTGTTTCAGGATATGATTTATTTTCATATATAAAAATTAACCATTGATGTGTAATTAATGCAGATAAAAATTTATTAGCAATTAAATTATCATTTGTTTTATTTTCTTTATCATTTAAATCAACATTATAATTATCAATTGTATTTATATTTAATGTATTTAAATAATTACGCAAATCTTCACTTGTTGGTAATTTTTTAATATTGCATATACTAGTTAATAAATTATTTTCATCTATAAAATTATTACAAATAATTTTTAGATATTCTTTATTTAAATATTTAATATATATATCATTAATATTATTATTATATTTATAAACACGATTATATTTTCTAAAATTTATAATTAAATATAATATTAATATAAATAATATTATTATAAATATTGCTGCTGTATAAGTTAAATATTTTTTATATTTATAACTTATATCTCCACCTGATATTAAATCAGAAAATTTGAATTTAATAACTGCTAACATTATTATTAATGATAATGCACATATAGTATATATTGTTATTCTTTGTGATAAAACTACATTTTCAATTATTTTAAATAATTGTTTTATGTAATCATATTTACTATTATGATAATTATGTCTATTTTCTTTCCACCAATATTGTTTATTTTTATTTATAATATTTTTCATCATTAAGATTGAATATATTACTAATGATATAGGCATAATAACAGTAATTGATATGCATAATATTTTAAATATATATAATAATATTATATTTACTTCTTTAATCGGTTCATATTTAAATATAAACATCATAAATATAAATAATTTATATAATGGAATTCTATCCAAATTATTAATTAAATTTTTATATTTTCCTATAAATTGTTGCATATATATATAAATATTCATTTATATATTTATAGTTTTAACTCTATTTAATATATGGAATATAAAAATAAGTTTAAATTTTATATTTTTTTAATTTATATATTGGTTTAATTGAACAATAATTATCCATATACATATAAAATAACCAATATAATGGTCCAAAAAATATAGATGCTATTAATAATCCAATTATTTTTTTTAATTTATTTTTATTATAAATTAAACATATTAAAGATATTAGAAAACCTATAATACCACTTGTTATCCATAAAAATATTAAAATTATTGTTATATAATTTATATTTTTTGTGAATTCATTTTTAGTATTATTTTGATGATCTTTATCAATTGTATTTAAATAATTAATAATATTTGAATTATTATTCATTACTTAATATATAAATATATAATTTATTCTTCTATATTTGATACTGATGTTATAGTATTATCAATAATTTCATTATTACTATTTGATATATTATTATTATTATCAAATATAAATACAAATGATAGAAATAAAAGAATACATATTATTGCTATAATTCCAATAGTCCATAAACCTATTTTAATTAAAGTTTCCTTCCATGTATCATAATGAATTTTTTGATAATTATTTTCTATTTCCTTATCTTCTGTTTCTTTTTCTATATTTTTTTCTATTTCTTCTTCCGTTTCTTCTTCTGTTTCTTCTTTTATTTGATTATTTAAATTATTATCTATATCACCGATATCAGTATCTGTTTTTTGTGATGATTTTTCTTCCATAATTTTAATTTTGTCATTTAAATCCTTAATTAAAACTGCATTAATACTTTTATTATAATTGAAAGTTTTATCAAAATCCTCAGATTTTATGTATGATAATGTAACACTATTAATATAATTTTTTTTATTAATACTATTATTATTATCTAAATGAATATTATCATTTATTAATTTATCATTAATTATATCATGATTATTAATTGAATCAATAATATTTACAAAACTTTCTATAATATCTTTATTATTATTCTGTAAATTCATATATAATTTTTGTAATTGATTATAATTAATTATATTATCACCATCTGTATCTAATAAATAAAAATTTTGTTCAGCAATTTTTTTTAATTTTTGAATATTCACGATAATTGAAAAATTATCAACATTATCAACATTATCATTAATATACTCTTTAATTTCATTATCAATTTCAGTATATTTATCATTTATTACATTTATTTTATCATCAGTTCTATCATCAATTTCTTTATTTACTTTATTTTCTTTATTTTTTTTATTTATATTTAATATATTTTTATCAAATGGTGGTATAATATAACCTCTTGGTATATAAGTTTTTAAAATTTTATCATTAGCAATATAATGTTTTTCATCTAAATTATTATTGTTTTTATATATTTCTGTATAATTAAAATTTTTCCATAAATTTTTTTTATCTATAATATTCATATTTTCTAAAACATCTTCATATAATCTGAAATCATAATACCATGGAATTTCATTTAATTCATTTAATTTATAAACATTATTAATATCATAGTTATCATTATCTAACCAAAAATATGGAAAAGTTCTAATATAATTATTATAATTTTCTTTTTTATAAATATCTGAATTCCAAAAATTATCATTAAAATTATTTTGTTTATTTTTTAAATTTTTTAAAAAATTTATACCTTTTTTAATATCTAGATGTGTAGATATAGTGTTATAATTAACATCCATTAGTCTTTACTTTATTAAACGAAAAAAATAAATTGAATTTATAGAGGCTTTAAAATATAAGATGAAACCTTATATACCCATAAAAGTATATAGATGGTATTCTAATAAAAAATATAAATTGTATATTTTTGATAAATCATCTGATGTTAATTATAAAGATGATGCAATTATTATTAAAGAATATATATATTTAGATGATAATTTAGAAGATGCTTTAAATAAAATAGCATTATATATTTTAAATAATGATAAAGATGATAAATCTAAATTATTTTATTGTTGGAATAATACAAAATCATTATCACATGAAATAAATAATAAAATATGGAATGGATATAATATCAATCCATTTTTATCTACAAATAGAGATTCAAAAGAATTAGATGAAAATATTTCATATACATTTAATACCAATTTATTATTTAATTTATCAAATATTAATATTGTTTTTAATCATGATATTGATAAAGATTTGAGAGATAATAAATATTATTTTGTAAAAAAAAAAATACCTACCTATAATAATTATAAATTAAGAGATAATAAATTATATGAATTAGTAGAACAAAATATTGAATTTATTAAAAAATCTAATGATAGATTTCATAGAGTTGATTTATATAGTAAATTACCTAAGAAAATTATATTATCAAATTTATTTGATAATATTCATACCAAAAAAAATATTGCACTTATTCAATGGATAAATGATAATTCAAAAATTTTATATAAAATGCAACAAAAACATTTTATTAAAAAAGATCAATTATTAAATTGGTGTAATATTGATAAAATTAATAAAATTAATTGTATAAATATATATTATATTATAACAAAAGGTTGTTATTGTAAAATTACTATTAATCATATAGGTGAAATTATATACTCATATATATTTGATATACGAAAAAATATTAATTGGGATATTATTAATAAAACTAAAATTATTTTAACTAATTATTTGAAAAAATATATTAAACAAAAATTTATTATGAAGGAAGAATCATTAAAATTAAATACTTCTTTTATTATTGATAATACTACATTTAGTAGTTTATCAAATAAAATTACTAAATTAATTGATATATTTAGTGTTAAATTAGTTAATACCAAAGATAAAAATCAATTAATTTGTATATATAAAAGATCAACTAAATATAATAATAATTTAAATATTAATGATTATATATTATCTAGATTTAATTTAGGTATTTCTAAAGTTGAAATAGTGAATGAATTAATTAATTTCGGTTTTAATATTACTAGTGCTAAAGATGAAGTTGATACTATTATTGATAATGTTGATAAAGATATAAATAAGACACAAAATAAAATTAAAGATAATGGAACAATTATTATTATTTCTAAATCTAATGATGGTTTTGAAATTGAAATTACAAATTCTGCTAATTATTATGAACTTAAATATTTATTATATTGGCTTAGTAAAATTATTGCTTCATCGAGATCTGTTACTAAAAAAGAAAAAATCCAACCTTCTGATATTAAAAAAAAAGATGATATTAAAGTTGTAAAAGATGATGATTTAGATAATGTTTATGATTCTGATAATGATAAATTAGGAGAATTAGATTATAATTTAGATGATGATGATGATGATGAATTATTAGGTGGAGCATTGGGTAAACAAAAACATAGTTATTTTGTAGATTTAATAAGAAATGTAGATAAAGATTTAGTTAGTGATAACTATGCACGCGATAAATGTCAATCTGATTTTCAACCTGTTGTATTAACAAAAGATGAAATGGATAATTTAATTAAAAATAAGCAAAATTTTTATGATAATATTTTACCATATGGCAGTAATACTTCAAAAATTAATTATTATACATGTCCTAAAGTATGGTGTCCTATTAGTAAAATTCCTTTAGATCCTAATAATACTAAATATGAATGTCCTCTTGAAAATGAAGAACCTATGACATTTTTTTGGGGTCTTGATAAAACAAAAAAAAGATTTATTAAATTAATAAAACCTAATGAAAACGGTTTATGTTCTCCATGTTGTGGAAAAAAAGAACAAAAAAAACAAGATTTAGATAAATGTATTATTCCAAATAATAATATTGATTTAGATGATAGTAATGAGAAAAAGAAAATACCATCTGAATTAAAAAAAGATATAGAAAAAAAGGATAGTTTAAAAGATGATTCAATTATTGATACTAATTATTATTTAATGAATCAAAAAGCACCTATTAATAATAATAGATATGGTTCTATACCTGAAGTTTTACATAATATTTTATTACCTAAAATATCTTATAATATTTGTTCTAAAATGATACATAAAACACAAAAATGTTTTATAAGAAAAGGTATTAATCATAAAACAAATAATAAAAAAACTGAAATTATTAAAAATGATAGTATTATTAATTGTATTGCAAATATATTAAATTTTAATTCAAAACAAAAATTTATAAATGATATTACAAATAAAATTGATATTATTACATTTTTAGCATTAGAAAATGGTAATGTATGTAAAGCATTTATGGATACAGATGAAATTATTCCAGAAAATAACAAAAAACTTATTAAAAAATTAAATAAAAATAAAGATATATTAAATATATTTAGATTTGATAATACTAATAATTTATCGCTTTCTAGAATATTAAATATTTATAAATCATATTATAAATTTATTAATTATTTGAAATCAGATGATTATCCTACTGATAAATTACCATATTATATGTTTTCTTTAATTGCTATATTATATAATAAATTATTAATAATATGGGAATATAATAACGATATTCAAATATTATGTCCTTTATATTCATCTTATAATGATATTTTAACTAATTTAGAATTGAATCCAGAATTATTAATGATTTTAAAAGAAGATTCATATTATGAACCTATAATATTAAAAAATAAAACTGACATAAATAATAATATTATTAAATTAAATGATTATTCTTTTATTAAAAATATAATTCAAGAATGTTCTAAATATAATCTTGAATATTCAAATATTTATAATACATATCAAAATATTTATACATTATATCAATGGGTTAATATTAATGGTGATAAATATTATATTTTTGATATAAATACTATATTAATTAATAATGATTTATCTATCACACATGTATTAACTACATCTAATATTTTATTAAATTTTGAAAAAATTAGTTTATCACTATTACCTAAATTTATAAAAGATATGAATATTCAAAATATTAAATTTTATGATGATATTATTAATTTTGAATATAATATTAATAGAATTGATAATAATATTTATAAATCTTTTACAAAAAAATGCGAATCTTTAAATATTAATTACAATATTGGAAATATTGTCTATAAAAATGATAAATTATTTAATAGTAAATTAATTATTTCTGAATTAAAATTAAAAAATAATAATATTATACATGTTAATAATAAAAATGAATATTATAAATATATTGAATATGAAAAAAATTTATCATATAAATGGTATAATTTACAAAAATTAGTTGCAGATATTTTAATTAAAAAATATACTGATGAAACATTTTCAAAAGAATTTAATAATTTAAATAGATTAAAAAAAATAAATAAATTATATAATAAATTTTTTACAACTTATAATAATGAAAAATTTATTAGAATTATTTTAGAAGAATTACCTATTAATAATAATAAACCTATTACTAATATTAATAATTGGATTAATAATATTATTTTAAATTATAAATACGATTTTATGTCTTATATTATTAAAGAATATAAGGATGAATTGATTTTCTCACAAAATGTTTTTTATATTAATGGTGTTTTTAATATTCCTAGTATTTTACTTAATTATCATGAATATATGCCAAATTCTATTAATTTAGATAATATTAATAATGTTGATTTATTAATTCAGAGTAATAATACTTCTTCTTCAAAATTACCTGAATTATTTAATGGTAATCGCGAAGAATTACCATCTAAATGGAGAGCAAAAGTTAAAGGTAAATGGAATAATTTAATTATTATTAAAAATTATAATTTAAAACATTTTACAAATTTTATTGAATGGTTATCTAATTATTTAGGTATATTTATTACATATGATGAAATTAAACAAATTGTTTATAATAATTATAAAAAAATAATTTTTGATAAAAGATTTCTTACTAAAATTTTTGATGATCCATCCTTTAAAAATGAATGGATTAATGTTACTAATATTAAAACTTTTCAAATGTCTAAATTAAATCATTTTTTTAGTAAATTATCATCTGAATATATTTCTGATATTCTTGATAAAATTATTAAAAATGATAATATTTATCCAAATGATTTTACAATGAAAACTATTGCTGATATTTTTAATGTTTCTATATTATTAATTCATAGAAAACCTTATGATACCGCTTCAAAAAAAATTATTAGAAGAGAATTAGATGACTTATTAATATCTTCCACATTTATTTCCGCTACTAAAAATATTGATGAAAGACCTTTATTTATATTTAATAAAGTTTATGAAAATTCATTTATTTCTTATTATCCCATTATTGAAAATAATAAAGATTTTGATATTAATTCTATATTTATTAAATATAAATATGTATCTGATAATATTAAAAGATTAATTGAATTACATTTAAAAAATTAAAATATTTTTTTTATTAAATTATTATATTCCGCTTCTTTTTTTATATCAAATAATTCAATTTTATCTTCCTTTATTTCTAATTTATCTAATGATTCCTCTTCTGTTTTAAGAATTTGTGTTCCTATTAATAACTCTTTTTCATTCTTCTTTTCTAATTTTTTTGAATTTTCAATTATTGGTTCATTTATTTTTGCTTCCGTTTTTGAAATTATAAAATCTTTCTTTTGATCTTCTTTTATATTACTTTTTAATCCTAATAATTTTATATTTAATACATATTCTAATAATAAAAATGTTATTAATAATGTTATTAACCATGTTGATGTTAAAATTATTATATTAATAAAAAAATTTATTATATTATATATAATACCTGTTTTATTTATTCCTATTTTATTTCCTAATTTTATAACATTTTTTTTTAACATTATAAATATTGGTGCTAATAATGTTAATATTCCTGTTACATAATAATATGTTGAATAACCTATCGTAAATCCACCAGCATTTACTATTACTGAATTTGTATACGACCAACTTTGAATATCACTATATAATTTAGTAATAATAGCATCTATTACTAAAAAAATATTTGTCATTATTAATATATCTATTTAAAATAAATAAAATAAATAAATTTTATATGACTAACAAAAATAATAATTCTAAAATTAGTTCTGGTATTAATTTTACCCTTGGTATGTTAAAAAAAAATGTAAATGATTTAAATCATTTTGAAAATAATATACATGATTATGATAATGATCATCGTATAAATTATCACATGCGGACACAGTCTCAAAAAAATAGTCGTTCTCATAGTTCACCTAGTAGATTTTCATCTATTTCAAATAATTCAAATACTAATAAAAATTTTATTAACAGAACACATAGTTCTCCTCCAAA
>Ga0066371_10000067_pt1 | contig 21666 bp, 21 predicted proteins | sample Knorr_S15_td_DCM_FD_71214 | JGI IMG/M metagenome (GOLD analysis project Ga0066371, IMG submission 71214) | Marine microbial communities from Southern Atlantic Ocean transect - Knorr_S15_td_DCM_ad_63m_LV_B | ecosystem: Environmental > Aquatic > Marine > Oceanic | place: Southern Atlantic ocean... | reverse complement strand
CCCCGGGAAATTTTGAATAATCTGGGTTATGAAATAAATGAACCATTTCATAATCAATGGATTGAGGGAGTTGAATTATTTAATACTAAATCTGAATATAAAAATTCAGCATTTGAAAATTTTGAGGTAAATATCAAGAAAGTGGATTTACATGTTTAAAAAAACCTTACTTGTAAATAAACATGGTGATGAATTTACTGGTTGGTCGGAATATTCTTTTAAGCCAGCAACAGGTGAGTTAATTTTTAATACAGCAATGACAGGGTTCGTTGAAATCTTAAGTGATCCGTCATATATAAATCAAATTGTGACCTTTACATCTTCTCATGTAGGAAATTATGGTCTATCAGAAATTGATTTTGAATCGAATAAACCAAGGATTGAAGCTGCAGTAGGAAATACATTTAGTCATTCTCCCTCTTCATGGAGATCGCAAAAAGCTCTTACTTCATGGTTAGCTGAATATGAGATTCCATTCAGTGGAGGGTTTGACGTAAGAGCAATTACTAAATACCTACGTGATCGTGGAACTAGCATGTATGCTTTGGGTGTAGACATTGATAAAAATGATTTACTTGAGTTACTTAATTCTGCGACAAACATTTTAGGAGACGACTCTGCCTTAACAGCTGGAAATTTAGACATCAGTAGGAATGCACCAGAGGGGAAGGTTGGCATATTAGATTTGGGTGCCAAAAAAAGTATTGTAAATGTCTTAGAAAGTTTAAATTATCAGGTTGTGGCTATAAAACCAGATTCGTCTGCAGAAGATATTCTCTCAATGAATCTAAAAGGGCTTTTAATTTCAAATGGTCCAGGTGATCCAAGATCTCTTATAAATGTAATAAAAACGATAAATAACTTAATAGGCAAAATACCGATATTTGGAATTTGTTTAGGTCATCAAATATTAAGCCTTGCCTGCGGACTAAAGGTAAATAAATTGGAGTTTGGACATCATGGTTCTAATCATCCTGTAAAAATCAAAGGGATTAAAAAAGCATTAATAACTGCCCAAAATCATGGATTTGCAGTAGAAGAATTTGGTGAAAATTTAGTACACAAAGATTTTGGAAATATAGAAAATTATGCAAGTAATTTAAATGATGGAAGTAATGAAGGTATTAGCCTATGGGATTCAATGGCATACTCTGTTCAGTTTCATCCTGAATCTGGTCCAGGAACATCTGATGGATTACAAATATTTAACCCTTTTGTTGAAATGATGGAAGAACAGTATGCCAAAAAATAAAGAAATTAAAAGTATTCTGATTATTGGTTCAGGACCCATAGTAATTGGTCAAGCATGTGAATTTGACTACTCAGGATCACAAGCTGCCAAAGCTTTAAAAAATGAAGGGTACAGAATTATATTAGTAAACTCGAATCCAGCAACAATAATGACAGACCCCAAAATGGCAGATGCAACATACATAGAGCCATTAACATTTGAATTTCTTAAAAAAATAATAGAAATTGAAAAACCTGATGCTGTTTTGCCAACTTTAGGGGGGCAAACAGCACTGAATCTCGCAATGGAACTAGATGAGAGTAATATTTTCGCACAAAATAATATAAAACTATTAGGGGCCTCAGCAAAATCTATTGAAGTTGCAGAAAATCGATGGAAATTTAAAAATGCAATGGAAAATGTTGGTATTAAAACCCTCAAAGCAGAGTATGTCAGATCTATTCAAGAGGGAATTGATGTTAGTAAGAAAATAGGATATCCTCTTATGCTCAGGCCTTCATATATTCTTGGAGGTGGTGGAACTGGGTTAGTACAAAGTGAAAAAGATTTAAATAGCAAACTAAAAGAAGCGTTCAATGCGTCCCCTACACAAGAGGTCTTGATTGAGGAGTCTGTTTATGGATGGAATGAATTTGAGCTTGAAGTTATGAGAGATCAAGATGGTAATGGCGTAATTGTTTGTGGAATCGAAAATTTTGACCCTATGGGAGTTCATACAGGTGACTCGATAACTATTGCGCCGATACAAACCTTATCTGATAAAGAGTATCAAGAGATGAGAGATGAGGCGTTACTCTGTCTCGATACCATAGGCATCGCAACAGGTGGCAGTAATGTACAATTTGCTGTTAATCCACTAAATGGTGAAAGAAGAATAATTGAAATGAATCCAAGAGTTTCCAGGTCATCAGCTCTAGCATCTAAAGCGACAGGGTTTCCAATTGCTAAATTTGCAGCACTACTTGCAGTAGGATATAACCTTACAGAACTTAAAAATGATATAACTGGCTCTACTCCAGCTAGCTTTGAGCCTGTTCAGGATTATGTTGTTGTGAAAATTCCCAGGTTTGACTTTCCAAAATTTCCATCTACAGATGATGTGCTAGGCACATCGATGCAAAGTGTGGGTGAAGTAATGTCAATAGCATCAACATTCACAGAAAGTTTAACAAAAGCGATTAGATCTCTTGAAATTGGAAAAACTGGAATAAGAAATATAGATAATCGTTTTATTAATTTATCAAAAGCCCACTTAGAAGAGGAAATCATGACTCCTAGACCGAGAAGAATCTTTGCAATTCTTGAAGGAATACGCAGAAATTGGAATATTGAAAAAATAGCAAATCTTTCAAGTATTGATATATGGTTTTTAAATGAAATAGAAAAAAGTTTTAATGTTACTCCCGAATCTACCCCTACATCAATACTGAAAATGCTAGGTTGGACAGATGAGGATCTAGATTCAAAAGATAAAAAAAATAGCCTTAAAGATAATAGGGTTTATAAATTAGTTGATACTTGCTCTGCTGAGTTTGAATCGAAAACTCCATACCTCTACTCAACTAATGGTTCAGAAGATGACGATGATACTTCAAATAACAAAAAGGTTGTTGTTATTGGCTCAGGCCCAAACAGAATTGGTCAAGGAATTGAGTTCGATTACTGCTGTGTTCACGGAGTTGAATCACTTAAAGAAAACAAATATGAATCAATAATGATAAACTCTAATCCTGAGACTGTATCCACTGATTATGACACAGCCGACAAGCTTTATTTTGAACCCCTTTCATGGGATGAAGTTAGTTCAGTACTAAAAAGAGAACAACCTGATTCAGTAATCATTCAACTTGGTGGACAGACCCCACTAAAACTTGCAAAAAAAATACACGAAGCTGGATATAATATTGCAGGTTCATCGTTAGAAGTTATTGATGCAACAGAAGATCGTAACTTATTTCAAAAACTTTGTGAATCACAAGATATTAACCAACCAATTTCACAAATTGCTTCAAATGAAAATGAACTTATAGATTCTGTAAATGGAATTGGATATCCAGTCCTATTAAGACCCAGCTATGTATTAGGTGGAAGAGCAATGAGGGTAGTACAAAATGATACTGAACTAAAAAATTATCTTTCGATACTAGCAAGTGCAGATGACGATGGTAATCCTTTTAATTCTGGTCCGTTACTTGTTGATCAATTCTTAACAGATACTGTGGAGGTGGACGTTGATTTAATATCTGATGGTAAAGAGGTATTCATAGCTGGAGTCCTTGAACACCTAGAGCCAGCGGGTGTTCATAGTGGAGATTCAACAGCAGTCCTTCCACCTTTTAGTATTAACAAAAAAATTATTAATGAGATTGAACAAAAAAGTATACAGCTTGCAAAAGCTTTAAATGTTAAAGGGCTTTTGAATATTCAATTTGCAGTGAAAGAAGGCACTCTATATATCTTAGAAGCAAACCCTAGAGCATCAAGAACAATGCCTTTTGTTGCAAAGGTAACTGGAAATCAAATAATTAAAGCAGGTACCTTATTAATGCTTGGTCATTCTTTGGATTTTGTAAAAAAAGAAACTGATTATTTAAATGGTTCAACAAAAAAAATAGCTATTAAAAAAGCAATTTTTCCATGGTCAAGATTTCCTGCAGAAGATACAATGCTAGGTCCTGAAATGAAAGCGACTGGTGAGGTTTTAGGAATTGGATCAAATTTTGGCACTGCGCTTAACAAAGCTTATGCTGCAGCTGGAGTTTTAATTAATAAAAAACAAAAAGGTGTCTTTATATCACTAAGTGACAAAGAAAAACCAAACTTTGTTGAGATTGCTAAAAATTATTCTGAATTGGGTTTCAAAATTTATGCAACTGAAGGTACAGGAGCTTATCTGGGAGAACACAATATATCTTCAACAATTGTCGGTAGAGCAGATGATAAATCACCAACCTCTCTTACAATTATTCAAGAAAATTTAGTTTCATTAGTAATCAATACCCCAACATTTGCAAATGAATATACAGATGGTTGGAAAATTAGAAGACTATCTCACGAGACAGGAGTTGCTGTAGTCTCGTCAGTTAGAGAAGCTCAAGCTTTTATGAAAGCATTTTCGGAACAAGAAAATACGTTAGATGATATGGAGGCAATACAAAATGTCAGTTAAACCAATATTTTTTGCATTAGATGGCAAATCGTTGAATGAATTTGAATTTGAATTAAAAAAATTAAAAAATAAAATTTATGGAGTAAAAGTAGGCCTTGAAATGTTTATATCAGAAGGTCCTAAAGTTGTAACTCATCTTAAAAATGAGGGTTGGAATGTATTCCTAGATTTAAAACTTCACGATATTCCTAATACCGTAAAGGAAGCAACAAAAAGTGCGGGAAATCTAGGAGCTGATTATTTAACTATTCACATTTCATCCTCTAAAGAGGCTCTGTATGAAGCATCAGTAAATAAAAAGGAAAGCTTAAAATTACTAGGAGTCAGCTCAGCTCTTACTAGCAAAGCCATCGATAAAGAAACAAGTGAGAGGGTGCATTTAGAATTTGAATTAGCAAAAGAATCGAACGTAGATGGAGTAATTTGCCCACCATCAGAAATAATTAAATCAATTAATATTTTTGATTTAATTGTAAGTCCAGGTATTAGATTAAAAGATGATTTATCAAATGACCAAAAAAATATAACTACACCAGAAAAAGCAATAGCTGATGGAGCTTCTTATATTGTTATGGGTAGATCTATTAGAAATAATCTTGACTATGTAATAAATGAATTAAACATATGAAAAAATTTATTGCTGCACCTTTTGGTAATTATATAAAAACTAAGAATACGATTTCTGTTTCTGGTAGCTGGACTGTGGATAAAAGAACTGGGCGAATCATTCAAATTGCTAAAACTTTACGTTATACAAAAAAGGGATGGGTAAACAAAATTGGACTTAGAAATCCTGGAGTTGAATTTGGGATTACTAAATATAGAGAGGATGAAGTATTTTCCATCGCAGGAATTGAAAAAGAGGATTGGAAAATATTTGCTGAAAAAATACCAGAAAATTTTAATATTGAAATCAATATGTCATGCCCTAATATAGACGAACACTATACAGAGGGTATTGAAGAATTTGCTCCAGATACAAGAGAATGGTTTATAGGTAAAATTTCACCTATTACAACTTTTAAAGAATTAGACAATTTCATTGAAACGTTTAAGTTTAAACAAATTCATGCATGTAATACCCTTCCTGTTGACAGGGGTGGCCTAAGCGGAAAAGAATTAATACCCTATACAACAAAATTTATAAAATACTTAAAATCTAATTTTCCCAAAATAGAGATTATTGCAGGTGGGGGCATAGATTCTATTGAAGATATAGAGTATTATAAAAATATTGGAGCAGATCATGTTAGTTTTGGAACTGTTTGTTTTAATCCATTAAAATTAAGGAAGTTGATATGAATTTATTTATAAAAGAAGATTTTATTTCTCACGCTGGGCTTCCTTTAACTTGGAAAGTAGAGTGCGATGCTCTAACAGATGATGATTATGATGCTCTGGCAAAAATTGTGAGTGAGAGATTAACCTTCAGAGATGTTAAAGGAATTCCAAGAGGTGGAATACCATTTGAAAAAGCATTAAAGCCTTACTGTACTAATAATGAACAAGATCCTTTATTAATAGCTGATGATGTTTACACTACTGGAACTTCTATGAGAGAAGTTTATGAAGAGGGAGCTATTGGCATAGTTGTATTTGCCAGAAATAAGATTAAAGACGACTGGATACAGGCTATTTGGCAGATATCAATTTAGTCTTCTAATTTATTTATTCTTCTTTGATATTTCTCTTCGTTTGACATTTCTGAATTCAAAAAACTTAATACTATTTTTAAGGAGTCGGCTTTAGTTACATTGTTTGACCCTAAACATAAAACATTTACATTATTGTGTTCCACACTCTGTATTGCCATATCTTCATTAGTTACATTTGAAGCTCTAATCCCTTTGATTTTATTTGCAGCAATTGACATACCAACACCACTACCACAAATAAGTAAGCCCCTAAAAGATGTATCGTGTAAGACAAAGTCACAAACTTTTGAAGCAAAGTCTGGAAAATCACAACTTTCTTCATCATTTGTGCCAAAATCTTTTATATTTAACTCATTAAGATTTTCAACTAAAAACTGCTTTAGTTTATAACCTGCATGATCAGAAGCGATTGCAAGATTTTTTTTCATCAAATTAATTTTTTTAAATTTAGTAAATCATCTATTTCAGATTCAGATAGTAGCTCTCTTTCTAACAAAACCTCTTTGATGGTTTTATTAGTGGACATAGATTCTTTAGCGATTTCAGCTGCTGTATCATATCCCAGTTTTGGAACTAAAGCAGTCACTAAAATTGGATTTTTCTGAGTATTTGATTCCATTTTTTCTGTATTAGGTTCTAATCCTATTAATAATTTTTCGTTAAATGCCTTTATGGCATTAGTTAACAATTCAATACTTTCTAACACATTATGTGCCATTACAGGCAACATAGTATTTAACTCAAAATTTCCATTAGTCCCTGAAAATGTAACAGCTACATCATTTCCAATGACTTGAGCACAAACTTGCATCATCATTTCAGGAATTACAGGATTAACTTTGCCAGGCATTATTGAAGATCCTGGTTGTAGTGCCGGAATTTTTAATTCATTTAATCCAGATATAGGCCCACTTCCCATCCATCTAATATCATTCGAAATTTTAAATAATGATGAAGCCAATGTCTTTAAAGTTCCTGAAAGTTGAACTATTTCATCACGTGAACCCTGTCTTGAGAAATGATTGTCAGCTTCTTGAAAATTAATATTTAATGCCTTCTGTAATTCACCAGCAACATCAGAACCAAAACCATTAGGTGCGTTTATACCACTTCCAACAGCAGTCCCGCCAATGGGAAGTTCGCTAACACCCTGAAGAGAATTCTCAATATCTCTTATCCTGCTCTCAATTAAATTTGCATAGCCCTCAAATTCTTGTCCAAGAGTAACTGGAGTGGCATCCATTAAATGTGTTCTGCCATTTTTATAAACATCAGCCCAATCTTTGGCTTTGCTGTTTAAAGTTTCATTCATATTGTTTAAATAAGTTAACAAACCACCATCTTCTTTAATAGAGAGCAACGATGCAAGGTTTGTAGCTGTAGGTATAACATCATTTGATGATTGGCTCATATTTACGTGATCATTTGGATGAACTTCTGTATCAATTTTTTCTGTGGCTAAGTTTGCAATTACTTCATTAATATTCATATTTGTTGATGTTCCAGATCCTGTTTGAAAAATATCAACAACAAAATCTTTATCGTGCTTTCCATCTATTACTTCTTGTGCGCTGTCAACTATTGCTTTTGACAATTTACTATCTATTAAGTTATTTTTTTCATTTACAACTGCACAAGCTTTTTTAATCTCTCCAAGAGACCTAATAAATACCCTAGAAAAACGTAAATTTGAAATTGGGAAATTATCAGTAGCTCTTGCAGTCGAAGCTCCAAATTTTGCATCTATGGGAACTTGAAACTCCCCCATGGAATCTGATTCAGTTCTGAATTTTTCTGTCATTACTTTCCCTGATATTGAGTGTATCCATCAGAATCAACTTCATCAATAAGTTCTTTAGAACCTGATTTTACAATTTCTCCATCAACAACGATGTGAACCATATTAACATCAAGATATTTTAGGATTCTGCTGTAGTGAGTAACAATTAAATAGGAGGTGTTTTCATCTCTATTAGCATTAATTAATTCAGCAACAGATTTAATTGCATCAATATCTAAACCAGAATCTATTTCATCTAGTAAAGCAACTTTGGGACTGGTTAAAGAAATTTGAAATAGCTCGCATCGTTTTTTTTCTCCACCAGATAAATCAACATTAACTTCTCTGTCTAAAAATTCTTTTACACTAAATTTTTCAGCTAGCTTCTCTATTTCTTCATTATTTAAATCTTTATTTATATTTTGAGAAAATTCCCTTAAGGTTACACCAGGCAGGCCAACTGGATATTGAAATGATTGGAAAACACCAGCGTTAGACCTCTCAAGTTGTTTTTGTCCTGATAAGTCACTGTTTTCAACAAGAATTTTTCCATGTTCTTGATAGGTTTCATTGCCCATAACAACATGGCACAGTGTAGATTTTCCTGAACCATTTGGACCCATAATTGCGTGTAGCTCCCCAGGTTTTATTTCCAAATCTATTCCTTTTAAGATTTGAACATCTCCAATAGAGGCAGTTAAGTTTTCTAATTTAAGCATCTTGAGTCATTTCTAAGAAAATATAGTCATCTTCAACATTCACTTTATATTTCATTACTGGTTTTGTTGCAGGTAGTGTAACTGCATCACCAGTCTTCAAATCAAATTCAGCACCATGAAGCGGGCATTCAACTTTACAATCATAGACGTCTCCTTCTGAAAGGCTTGCCTCAGCATGAGAACATATATCATCTAGTGCGTAATATTCACCTTCATAGTTAAATAGAGCAATTTGCTTATCACCAAGATTTACAACTTTTGAACTATTTAATGATAATTCTGAAGTTTTCAAAGTTTTAATTTTATCCACTTACTTACCTCTTGAAATGTTCATGTATTTTGAATCAATTATATCTGCAACACTGTCATGAACTATTTTCCAGCTGGAATCATTAATGATTTCATTAAAGAAGCCCTTGATAAGCATTTTATCAGCATCAACCTTACTTATACCTCTTGACATTACATAGTGATATATTTCTTGTTCAATCGGCCCAACAGAAGAGCCATGACTACAAATAACATCATCACAAAGTATTTCTAAATTGGGTACTGACTGTGCAGTTGCTTCTTCACTAAGCAAAATATTTCGATTCTCTTGATGTGATTCAGTTTTTATTGCACCTTCAGCAATATGAATTGTTCCTGTAAAAATTGAGCTACTTCTATCTCCTAATACACCCTTTGTAATCATATTTGAATTTGTATTTTTTCCTAGGTGGTTAACGAATACCCTACTGTCATGTATTTGTGAGTCTTCGCCAAAATATACTCCATCTAAATAGAATCCTGAGCCATCTCCAACCAAATCGATATCCATTCTAGAACGCGAAAGCTCACCCCCCATACTTATAGTGTGTATCTTTAAATTTGCATCTTTAAGTACTTTTGCATATATTGAGTTTGCAATGTTTACATCTTCTAGACTTGTCACAGAAAGTATAATTTCTAAATTAGAATTTTCTTTTAAAGATAACTCAATTATTGGATACACATTTGCTTTTACTGAATTGTTAAGGTTCAAATATAATTTTGCGGTTTTATTTTTTTCTACATTTACTCCAACGTAAGGTATGGCATTCTGATCTGACTGAAAATTGATTCTATAATATTCATCTATATCATCTTGAAAATCAATTCTGAATCCACCAGTGACTTTTTCAAATTGTTCAATATTGAAACTATCAAATGGTCTTTTTATGGAGTTGTCTATTAACGGCTCACTAATATCATTGATGTTGGTTATTTTTACATCTTTCTGGTCAGAATTAATAATGTAGGAGAAACTGTTAAAGTCTATATCTGAGTTATCAGACTTTTGTATTTCTTTATCACTACCAATCTTAATGTCATGAAGTTCAAATATTTTCTTACCTAAATATTTCCAATCTTCATCCTTTGCAGATATTTGACTAAAATCACTAGACGACATTGATTCTAATTTTTTTTCAAATAAATTGGTGTTCAAGAATTTTCCTAATTACTAACCGACTGCGCCGGCTTCAATCATATTTAATTCAATTAGTTGGTTAAACTCCATAGCATATTCCATAGGTAGAGTTTTTGTAAATTCTTCAACAAAACCAGCAACAATCATAGATGTTGCTTCAGATTCAGAAAGCCCTCTACTCATTAGGTAAAATAATTGATCTTCACCTACTTTTGATACTGTAGCTTCATGGCCGATCTCAGCTGATGCCTCTTCTATTTCCATATATGGGTAAGTATCAGATCTTGAATCGTCATCAAGAATTAAAGCGTCACATCTAACAAAACTCTTTGCTGTTTCGGCTCCATCCTCTACTTTGACTAAACCTCTATATGCTCCTCTACCCCCACCTTTAGATATTGATTTAGATGTAATTAAAGAGGTTGTATCTGGTGCAAGGTGTACCATTTTTGCTCCAGTATCTTGGTGTTGGCCTGCATTTGCAAAAGCAACAGATAACACTTCACCATGAGCGCCAGGTTCCATTAAATATACGGATGGATATTTAACAGTTAGGGAAGAACCAATATTTGCATCAATCCACTCCATTGTTGCATTAGCAAAAGCTTGAGCTCTTTTTGTAACAAGATTGAAAACGTCGTTAGACCAATTTTGTATTGTTGTATACCTGCATGTACCTGAAGGTTTAACTATTATTTCAACAACAGCAGAATGAAGAGCATCTGTTGTGTAAACAGGTGCGGAACATCCTTCTATATAATGAACAGAAGCTCCTTCATCTACAATAATTAATGTTCTTTCAAACTGACCCATGTTTTCAGCATTAATTCTGAAATAAGCTTGTAGAGGGTCTTCAATATGAACACCTTTAGGAACATAAATAAATGATCCGCCAGACCATACTGCTGAATTTAGTGCAGCAAATTTATTATCACCAGGAGGTATTACAGTCCCAAAATATTCTTTGACTAATTCAGGATATTCTCTGACTGCTGTATCCATATCGCAGAAAATAACTCCGAGTTGTTCGAGATCTTCTCTATTTCTGTGGTAAACAACTTCACTCTCGTATTGAGCTGTAACACCAGCCAAGTAACTTCTTTCAGCTTCCGGAATTCCAAGTTTTTCATATGTTTCCTTAATTTCATCTGGAACCATATCCCATGAGTCAGCTTGATCTTCAGTAGGCTTTATATAATAGTAAATATCATCAAAATCTAGAGAATCTAATTTCTCTTTTGCAACCCACTCAGGCATGGGTTTATCCAAAAATCTTTTATATGCTTTTAGTCTAAAATCAAGCATCCATTCAGGTTCTTCTTTTATCTCAGACATTTTACGTATTATGCCCTCATTTAACCCTTTTTCAGGCTTAAATACATTCTTTTCAGGATCAGACCAACCTAGTGAATATTTACCTAAATCAATTTCAACATTTGCCATACTTTTATTTTAATAAGGTGCTGAATCAATCGGAAAAGTATTGATTTAATTTATTTCTGATTTTAAGTTAATCTTAAAATCATGCCAGCTATTTTTATAAATCCTATAAATAAAGAACATGAAAAGTTATTACAAAAGTTAGATGTTCAAAATCAAGATTTGAGAATTTTTGTATCTGATAAATTACCAATGGATTTTATTGAAAAGCTCCCTGGAAAGAAAGCAATAGGAAACATTGAAGATGATAGCCATATTTTTACTGCATCAGAGGGGGCTTATTGTGGAATTTATTATGAAGATACAGAAAGTGAACTACGAAAAGTATTTCTAGATTCAATACACAATTCTTCATTACAGAGAATTATTTGGATATCAATGAAAGAGCCTTCTGAGGAAATTTTATCAATAGAAAACCTTACATATATTAATTATGTTGAAGAAGGAAATTATATAGAGAAAGTTTTAGAGCTTGAAGAAATTAAAGAAATTAAAGATTCAATAATTTACTTAAAATAAATTGATACCGAATTTTTTGGGAATTTTATATACTTTTCAAACCTTTCCCAAGAAGACTTAATGTAATCATATATATCATAAGATTTACCCATATACCTGACCTCAAAATGTACATGTGGAACTGTTCCATCTGCATTTCCAGAATCACCAACATACCCAATTGTTTGTCCAGCAATAACTTCGCCGCCAAGATAAATGCCATCAGCAAATGCGGTGTTCCTGCCTCCAAGATTGTCATTGCCGTTTATATCATCATCTAAGTGGACGTATAAAGAAAGCCATCCATTCTGATGATCGATTGCAATATAGTAACCAGAAGATTCTGTAAAAGCTAAGGTGTTAACCACTCCATCCGCAATTGCTACAATTGGTGAACCCTTTTGGGCTCTTATGTCAATACCTTCATGAACTCTGTTTCCATTTCCTCTAATCTCTCCCCAATCATCATAAAAATGAGACATTACATTCCTTACAGGAAATACCATAGATTCTAAAAAGTGATTATGTTTAGCATTTAATTGAGATTGCTGAATAAAGCTAGTAAATATAAATACAAGAATAAAAATGAAACTTGTTCTCTTTAACATGTAGTTATTTTAAAAGATGTAAAATTTAGTTATGAAAAAAATTTCATATTTTAAAATCGGCTCTGGATCAAGAAAAGGATTTGTTTCTACATTTCAAGGTAAAGAGTTAAAAGAAACTGTCCAAGAAAACAATATATCTAAATTAAGAAATAAAATTTTTATTAAAAGTGCAGAGGATATGAATGAATTGATTGATAATTGTGTAGCTTTAACAGTAACATCTCCTCCCTACAATATTGGAAAAGATAGCGACGAAGATTTATCTGATGACGAGTACTGGGAAATGATTTACAAGGTGTTTAGAGAAGTGTATAGAGTGACCGAGTCTGGTGGAAGGTTAGTCGTAAATGTTGCAAATCTTGGGAGAAAACCATATATTCCATTTTCAAAATACTATATTGAAATAATCTCAGAAATTGGATTCCTAATGAGAGGTGAGATTATATGGCAAAAATCTAAGGGAGCTAATGCAAATTTTGCATGGGGAAGCTGGCTTTCTGCTTCTAATCCAGTAATTCGTGACATACATGAGTATTGCTTAATTTTTTCCAAAGATTCAATGAAAAATTCAAGTAAAGGTGAATCAACAATTGAAAAAGAGGAGTTTATGGAGTCAACTTTATCAATTTGGAATATAAATCCAGCTAGAGCCAAAAAAATAGGTCATCCAGCTCCATTCCCTGTTGAGCTAGCAAAAAGATTTATAAATTTATACAGTTTTAAAAATGATCTGATATTAGATCCCTTTATTGGTAGTGGGTCAACTGCAATTGCTGCAAAATTGCTTGATAGGGATTACATTGGATATGAATTAAATCAAGAATATGTAGAGATAGCTAAAAATAGACTAAAGAACGAAACTAGTTAACTAAATCCCACGCTGAAAAAAGCTCTTTGTATATATCATTTGTACTTAATAAATTTTTATGGTTATCGAACCCAACTAGTTTGCCCTCATCCATAACAATAATTTTTTCTGAATTTAATATGGTTTCTAGTCTGTGAGCTATAACAATTGAAGTTTGGTAATCTAAAAGCTTATCCGTTGCTTCAAGAATTGAATTTTCAGATTCAATATCTAAATTTGCAGTAGCTTCATCAAAGACAATAATCTGCCTCCTAGCAAGGACTGCTCTCAGTAATGCTATGAATTGTCTTTCACCTGCAGAAACATTTGAACCTCTCTCTCCTACATTTTGGTTTAAGCCATTTTCATATCTGTCAAACCAATGTAAAACACCTATTTCAGCAAGTTCTTTTTCTAGCTCTATATTTTCAGGATCTGAATAAATTAGATTATCTCTAATTGACCCCCTGAATAGAAAACTTTCTTGAGGAACATATGCGATATTTTTCCTTGCCCATCTTTGTGTAACATCTTTAGATGATTCACCGTAGAATTTTACATCACCCTTGGTTGGTAAATAAAATCTAAGTATTAGTTTTGCAATCGTGCTTTTACCTGCTCCAGTTTCTCCGACAATTGCAATCTTTTCGCCTTTGTTAATTGAAATGTTTACATTATGTAAAACTGTATCTCTGCCATAAGAAAAATCTACATTTGTAAATTCAATAACTTTGTTTGATTCCATTTTAGGTTCGATATCACCTGTTTTACTCAATACTTGTTCTTCATCCAGTATTGAAAATACTTTCTTCATGGAAGAGCCTGCAGAGCGAAGTAGATCATAGTTAAATGAAAGTTGTATCAGTGGATCAAAAAAGTAATTTAAATAAAACAACAATGCTACTAATTCACCAACTGATAAAGATCCTTCATTAATTCTTATCGAAGCAAACCAAATGACTACAGCAATTGAGGTCACTCTAGTGATTTCTAAAAAAGGGAAGTATATAGCAATGTTTTTTGCCGATTGCATATTAGCTTTGAAATGTTGGTCATTTACATTCTTAAATCTATCGAACTGTGTTTTTTCATCCGAATACGCCTGTATTATTCTTACTCCAGAAATTCCCTCCTGAAGAGATGAGAGGACTTGACCAATCCATTCTCGTATTGACCAATATGCTTTATCAGCGTGGTTACGAAATATTTTTGTTGCTATCCCTAGTAAAGGCAAAATTAAAAATGAAAGTATTGCTAATTGAACGTCGACTAGAAATACAGCAATTGTGGCTCCAAAAATAGTTAGTAAAGCAGTAATAACACTACTTGCACCTTCACGTGCAAATTCATTTAAACTTTGCATATCTGATGTCATACGAGCAACTAAAACGCCTGTTTTATTTTTCTCAAAATAGTTAATATCTAATGAAGATAAGTGTCTAAAAAGTTTTTCTCTTATACTTTTAACATAAGATTCACCTACTAAGCCAATTGCAAGAAGCGCCTTACTTGCAACAAAGTAAAGTAAAACTAATGTGATGAAATAATAAAAGCTCTGTTCTAAAAGATATGGATAATTCGACTTTAAAACTCCTTCATCTATACCCCTTGAAATCAGTTGTGGACCAACCATCCTCAAAGCTGACCCGGCCATTGCAATCAAAGAACTCCAAAGGAAAGGTCTTCTTATTTCAGGAACTAACCTAATTGAACGTAAAAAAACATTATCTGTCATTTTTAGAACCACTTGTCTGACTTTCTAAAAATAATGATTTATAGCTTTGAATTTCTTCAATCAATTTATTGTGGCTACCCTGTCCTCTAACTTTGCCATTTTCAAGAAAAATAACTTCATCACAAAGCTCAATAGTTGGAACCCTATTTGTAATTATTAATGTAGTCATGTTTGACATAACTTGTTTAAGTTCATTTCTAATTTCTTCTTCGGTAGATGCATCAACAGCAGATAGAGCATCATCAAGTATTAAAATTCTTGGTTTACGTAATATTGCTCGTGCTAAAGCGATTCTCTGTCTCTGTCCTCCAGAAAGTCCATAACCCCTTTCACCAACTTTTGTTTCATATGACTCAGGTAATTGAGCTATAAACTCATGCGCTCTGGCAATAAGTGCTGCATTTTCGACCTGTTCTTGGGAAGCTTCATCTGATCCAAGTGAAATATTTTCTCTAGCTGAGTTTGAAAACAGGAAGCTTTCTTCAAAAGCCAGACTTACCTGCGATCTCAATTCATCAAGTTTTACGTTATGAATATCAACCCCATCAATTTCAATTTTTCCTGATTCAATATCATAAAGTCTTGGAAGCAAATAAGCCAAAGTTGACTTACCAGAACCAGTAGAACCGACAATTGCAACTGTTTTCTTTCCTTCTATCTCAAAGGATAAATTATCAAAGATTTTATCATCACCATAACGAAAATCAACATTGGAAAATTTTAAACTTCCATTACCTGTCTCTGGAAAAGTTTCATCTGAACTTCCGTCAACAATACTTGGTGACTCATTAAGTAAATCTAAAATCCTATTTCCAGCAGTTACACTTGATGGTATTTCTGATAAAAACCACGCTGTTATCCGTAATGGCCACAACAACAGGAAGACATACTGGGTAAAAGCTATAAAATCTCCTAATGTTATAAATTCATTTATTGATAAATATCCTCCAAGAAGTAAAACAAGTAAAGTTATCACCATTGGTATTAGTTCAAACATAGGAACAAATTTTGTTCTTAGATTAAGATACTCAAGCGATGTATCATAAATACTAGAAATTGCTGTTTCTACTTTAGATGCAGCAAGGTCTTCATTTCCAAAAGCTTTAACAACCCTAATACCTCCAAGTTGCTCTTCAACTTCTGTAGTCATTTGTGCTTCTGCTTCTTTGACTCTTAATGAAATTCCTAATGCCTTTGATGAAAAATTTGAAGCAAGCCATAATACGGCTGGGATGGAAAGAAGAACTAAAGCTCCCAATGGCAGACTTAAGCTCAATAAAGTAATGCTTAAGATAACTAGAAGTAATATATTCGCAGTAGCCAATGGTGCAATTGCAAAGGCAAGTCTTACCTGAGAGGCGTCACTTGAAGCTCGTGCCATTAGTTCACCAGTTGGAACTTTATCATGGAAATTATATGCCAACTTCTGCATGTGAGTAAATATTCTATTTCTTATTCCTGCTTCAACATTGTATGAAACATGCATTGAAAAATATCTTCTAATACCAATAGTTGAAGCACGTAAATATCCTGCAAGCAACATGAAAGAAATTAATATAATTAACATTTGTCTATTCTCTAGAACAATCGCATCATCAATGATTCTTTTGATTATGTAAGGCTGAATAACAATCAAAAAACACCAAACCACAGCTGAACCCATCGAAATGACAAAGCTTTTTCTATTTTCTTTTATGCCATCTTTATAAAAATTTACAGCTTTTTTAAATTCCGGCGTTTTAAAGACTTTAAACATGTATTTCAATCATAAATGATTTAAATATTTAAAAAATAATACAAAGGACTTTGTGCATTATTTCACAAGCATATTAGTGTTATGCCTATGAATGATGTTTTAGATAAAAAAATAGAAAATGTATTAGATTCAGCTGATCGAATGTTTATTGCTACCAGCGTTGGTGGTAACTCCTCAGGTGCATCCGTATTTTATAGTAGAGATGGTGAAGACTTAGTATTCTTTACATTCCACCCGACAAGAAAGGCTGAACAAATCAGGTTAAACCCACGTGTTCATGTTGTAATCTGGCCAAAAGGTCAGGAAGGAATTGAGGGCCTTCAAATTGACGGGGAATGTTACAAAATTAAAGATGAGGAAGAAAAGAAAAAGGCATACAACCTTGTTTTAGAAACTACAGATGCATTCAAAGAATTTATGGAAGATGACTTTCTTATTGAAAATGATGTTGTTGGATATTACAGAGTAAAACCTACAACTATCAAATATGTTAATTTCTATCAGGAAGAAAAATTTGAATGGAAAACTATTCCATCTAATAAAACATCTGCGGTAAAGATGGCTTTCAGATTAGGATTAAAAAGAATTGGACTCTGGTTGAGGACTATCCGAGCTCCCTTTCTTACAGCTACTTTTGCTCCTATCTTTATTGGTGCTTCTGTAGCTTGGAGTGATCTCAAAGATTCAGGTTTTGATTCATCCTGGTCATGGAGAATGTTTTGGCTTGTTTTAGCTGGCGCATCATTAGCTCAAGTTGCTACGAATGCATCAAATGATTACTTTGACCACACGTCAAATGCTGATGAAATAAATAAAGTAGCAAGCCCATTTAATGGTGGAAGTAGAGTAATCCAGGTAGGTCTTATGACACCTGGTCAAGTATTGATTACTGCGCTAGTTAGCATTGCTGGAACTGTAGCAATTGGTCTTTATTTAAATCAACAAGTAAGTGGTGGATACTTTGCTAATACTCCAATCTTGTGGGCTGGAATCCTTGGAACATTCCTTGCTCTTGGGTATACAGGTGATCCTGTACGACTTGGTTACAAGGGGTTTGGTGAAATAGCAATAGCCCTAGGTTTTGGACCGGTTATGGTAATGGGAGCACACTACGTGCTTACAGCACCAATTCACAATAATATTCTTTCAAGTTGGAACTGGGCTGAAGCTCTAGTTGCTTCAATCCCAATAGCAATATTAGTAATGCTTATAGTCTGGATAAATCAATTTCAAGATGCTCCTTCAGATGCAGCCGTAGGGAAAAATACTTGGGTAGTGAGGACAGCTGAACAAGGTGATTGGATGAAGCTAGAAAAACCAATGAGATTATACAAGCAGTTTATGATAGAAGCTTTTATTGCAGTAGCTTTGATAGGAGTTTTAAGTTTATTTACAGATATTGGAACAGTCTATGCCTTTATAGCACTTGCTCCATTAGCTCTGGTTTGGAAGGCTTTCAAAATGGCTGATGAGTGGATGATTAAATGGAACAACCCAGAAGCAGACAGACAAAAGGTCCCTTATGAGCTTTTATTAGTCAATGTTTCTACAATTGGAATTCATTTTCTAACAGGAATTCTCATAGCTGTAGCCTACATTTTGTAATTGTCTGAAAAAGCTAACTTTTCAAACATATATAAGTTCTACGATTTAATTAATACTGTTTTAACTCTTGGTTTTGATAAATCATGGAGAGATGAGGCAATAAATAATCTTACAGGCAGTTCAGTGCTTGATTTAGGAAGTGGAACTGGTGCTTCATATAAGCAACTTCTAAAATATGAGACTACGGCTATAGATCCAGATAAAAAAATGCTGGAGTTGAATGCTTTTGAAAATAAGGTACTTGGTTATGCTGAAAGCCTGCCTTTTGAGGATAATAGCTTTGACAATGTTTTTTGTAGTTTTGTATGGAGAAACGTATCAGATACAAATAAAGCTCTTGATGAAGTGTATAGAGTCTTAAAGCCTGGTGGAAGATTTGTACTACTTGATATGACAAGACCTAAAAACTCCTTCTTAAGAGTTTTACATAAAATTGGAACGTTTAAAATACTTCATTTGATTGGTCTCATTACATTTAATTTAAAAGAATACAGGTTTCTTTATAAGTCTTTAGACTTTTACCCTCAGCCAGAAAATCATTTAAAGAAGGATAATTTTATAGATCTCAAAATTAAAAGAATGGGGCTATTTGATTTTGTATACTTGGCAGTCTTTACTAAGTAAATATATTTACAACACTTTAAATTATTGATTAGCTAAAGCTATAAGTAATTGCCCTACTTGATCTTGGGGTAAGTTTCCTGTTCTTCTAGCAACAACCTTTAAATCTTTATCTAAAAATACCCAGTATGGGAAAGAGTTGACACCGTAAGCTGTACCTATATCTCTGTCTATGTCGTAAACCTGGGTTTCTGACCAGCCTTCTCTCTCTAGCCAATCATGTGGGGGGTAATTATCTCTTGATCTATCGATTGAGGTAGCTACCGCAATAATTTCTACACCCTGTGGAACTCCAATAACATCAATATACTCTTGCACAACTGGAACTTCTTTTTGGCAAAATCCACACCAGTGAGCTAAAAAGAGCAGAACTTTTGCATTACCATCTTTTTCTAGAGTGACTATCTCAGAGTTTTCATTTGGTCCTGAGAATATTGGTGCATCAAGACCTCTTGCAACATTATCATCATTTTCTCCGGAATATTCTGGTAGACCTTCACCTGTAATCGTGGTCTCACCTTCAGGTAAATTTCCATCTAAGGGTTCATCAACTAAAGTAACACCAATTGCAACAGCCAAACCTATTCCTAGAACTACTACTCCGGCGATAATAAAGTTTTTATTCAACTGTTTCCTTTCTCGAAATATCATAGTACAGCAATGATAAGAATATAGTTAAAAATCCTGTAGTTGCCATAACAGGTATGCTTATAAACCCAAATATATCTACATATTTTAAATTACAAGGTACATCTATAGCACAAGAGCCACCTCCACCACCACCATTTTGTAAATATATGTGATAAATGCCAATTCCAAAACCAACAATGCTGAGATATCCTGCTTTTAGAACTGATTTGTTAAATAAACCAATAATTAAAAATAAAGCAATTGGATACATAAGATATCGTTGATACCAACAAAACTTACAGGGTATAAAGCCAACTACTTCAGAATACACAACACTTCCTACAGAACAGAAGACAGCAACACTGGTCGCAAAATTATAAAACTGATCATTAATGACTTTTTTAAATCTTTTTTTCGACAAAATAAGATATAAAATTATGCCACTTATTGCCCATGCGACAAAAGTAAAAAAACCAAACAGTGTATTAAAAAAGATTATCAAGTCCATATAAAATTTTACCCCAAAAACAATGATAGGCGGACAATGCCGCCTATCATCAAATTTTGTTCAAAAAAGTCTTAGACTTTTTCTCCTGACTTGATTCTTGCCATTCCAAGAACTAAAACACCTAAACCGACTTTATTAATAATGTCAGCGATTGTGTATAGAACTTCTCTGATAGCATCAAAATCGCCAGCTACTGGAGCTAAGAATCCTAGTGGATAAATTATCCAACCAACAAGAATGAGATTTTTAATTTTCTCAAACTGCTTAGCTTCTGCAGCTTTAAGTCCTGCACCTTCTGCTTGAAGATTTCTCATCAAGTATACGTATGCAGCCATAGCTACAACAAATCCAACCCAGTATTGATCACTGCCTGCAGTTGATGTCTCACCATAGTAACCGCCGCCTATCATTACGACAGCTGCTAGGCCCCAGTTTCTAACTTTCTCGTTATATTCTGCGCCTTTTGATGTTACGGCAAGGACCTCTACAAACATTAATGGTACTGTTAGGACCCAATCGACATATCTTAAACCAGTATCATACATTCCTGATTCCCATGAACCTGTCATTTTTTGATAATGATACCAAGCTATTCCTGTCACAAGAGCTGAGATATATACTCCTCTTCTGTGCTTTGGATCAACTTCTCTTGATGACGCAAGTAAATATACTGTTCCAGCTAGCATACCAACTGTTGCCACCATAAAGAGTCTTAAGGTTAGTTCGTACATTTGTACTACTCCTTTGTTAAATAATACTTTGTGAAATTAATCACAATATAATTTTATTGCAACTGTGAATATTTAGAAGTAGTTTAAAAAATTTTTTGTATATTTGTGTAACTTTATTTTTAAATAGTAGTAGATGCTTCTCTTGCAGGATTGCCCCATTTTTCTAAATAAGGCTTTAAATTAAACTTTCTAGCAGCTGAATCAGATGTCATATATCTTATTTTTCCATATATATCTCGTTCTGGGCCCCAAGCTCGATCATATCTTCCAAGTACCCAGAAAACTCCAGAATATGAGTTTGGGTCTCTACCATCAAGTGCATATCTATCGTTTAGAGTAATCATATATGACAATGCTATTTGAGGATTGGGGGACCATTCAAGTATTTTTTTACCCCAAAGCATTCTCAAATAATTTTGAATTATTCCTTGTTCCCTTAATTGATTTTGTGCTGCATTCCATATCTCATCATGGGTTTCAGAATAAGTCAATTGATCTAAAGAATAAACATGTTCTCTTTCATCCGTAGCGTGCTCTTGAAGCGTTTTAACTGCCCATTCAGGTAAAGAAGAGTACTGGTTATAGTTAGCTCTTCTTACACAGGTATGGTATCCCAATTCTCTCCATGTAATTAGTTCATCAAGAAAACTATCAAAATTAAG
>Ga0066371_10000066_pt1 | contig 21864 bp, 24 predicted proteins | sample Knorr_S15_td_DCM_FD_71214 | JGI IMG/M metagenome (GOLD analysis project Ga0066371, IMG submission 71214) | Marine microbial communities from Southern Atlantic Ocean transect - Knorr_S15_td_DCM_ad_63m_LV_B | ecosystem: Environmental > Aquatic > Marine > Oceanic | place: Southern Atlantic ocean... | reverse complement strand
ACCTGTTATACTTACTGTTTTTTCGCTATTGTCTGCATGATGAAGATCCATGCAGCACAAAGGATACCCTATGTTACAAATAACACAAGGATCTGATTTAGCATCATCTACCAACTTTTGTCTATTCTTTGGACCTTTTTGATTGGATCTTTTAGTCTTACCATTCTTTCGAGCCCACTCTCGTTGGTATTCTCTATTCTTCTGTTTGTCCTTTATGGGCATGTAAAACCTCCAACGCTTTACGTACTTCAGGAGTCTCTTCCCAACTCCACTCTTCCTCACGACCTTTTTTGTCGATCTTTTTAAATGTTTTTTTCACAGTGTTGTCTCTCAGTTTCATTATTCAAAAAAGTTTAAGTTAATAACAGATTTAACACGTGTATCAGTTTGACTGACACCTCTATGTTTTAAATTTGCTGGAAATTTGACTAAACGGTTAGCAACACATTCTATTTTTGTACCATCTTCAAACTCTGTATATCCGTCACATGTATTAATATAATATATGGCGGTTGTCATAGTTTTATGAGGTATTGGTTCATCATGTACTACTTCTGCCCAGTCATAGTGATAATCAGAAAAAAATCTCTTACTCTTTAACGGTTCTAGATTTGCTTTAACCTTATGCAATGCAATAAAATCAATTCTGTTTATTAAAGGTAGGATGGATTGAAAATCTTGAGAGATTTCATATCTAAAAGGTCCACCAAATGATTCCTGAAAATAGAATGGATGAATAAATTGATAGTTATCCGTATCTTCTTCATTTGGACCATGTGTGACCTTATGTTGTTGATATGTCCATTGTAACCCACCAAACATAAATTGCTCTATTTGTTGATGATCTTGGTAATTTAAAAAATTGTCTAGAACTTGCATGATTATAAGGGGGTATCTCACCCCCAGTAGGTTATTTGGGTTAGAAGGCTAACCTGACCCCCATCTCACCTTTGGGTCAAGCAAGAGCGAGTTCACGAGTGCGAACTGGGCTTACTGGACGTGAGAATGCTACGATGTTATTCGCAGCAGGTGTATCTGTTTTAGCAGATGTTGTTTGCTTATCCAAGCAGGTTTCAGTCCCGATCCTTATACCCTGTCGAAGCCTGGGCAGCCCCATGATGGAGCTGAGGGGAATCGAACCCCTGTCCAGAATGTAGGTGTCGTCACCTATCCTCAGAAGAGGATGCCACCAGAGAGATTTGAACTCCCGACCTTGGCTTTACAAAAGCCCTGCACTACCACTGTGCTATGATGGCAATCTATAAAATTTAAAGTGTCCCCATTGAGATCCCCATGTGTTACCTTTATCTAGTACATAATACTTGTCTTTGTCTAAAATAGCATCAACAGTGTATTGTGCGTTATCGTGGGATTTGCCGTGCCAATGGTCATCTCTCCACTCGAATATTGTATCATACCCTTCCTTATATGTCAAACCCTCCGAGTCAAAATTTTGCACAAGAAATTTTTCCCCGATTGGGGTAACCCACATTCGAAATTCCCTGTAGGGTTTTGGATTGTGATGATATGCTTGAAATCCTTTGATCCAACCATTTCCAAGATCCTCGTGACATATGAGAATCCTAGCAAACCTGCTTGGATATTGCAAGGATTGTTGCAAATTATCAAATTTTCCTAAAAGACATTCACGAAAAGGTATCATCAGGCAATTTTCCAACTAAAGGTACTTCAAATAAGAGAGGGTGCATCTCTTCTTCCATCAAATAACTAGAGACCTTTTCAATTTGTTCTAGCGTAAATTCTGGGTTGATTGCTGCTTCACTTTTAACCCACACATCTTCTAATTCCTCCTTCTCTAGAGAATCAAATGTAAAGGGCATACCATGAATAAACCACATTCTAACTATAGATGAGTGGTTATCATCAAAATAACAATAGACAAATTTGGATGACAATTTGTATCCTTTAAATGCCATGATGAAACAGCGTCACGACACTATTTATTCGACTTTATCGAATTTATAGATCACATCGCTACCCCAAACTACCTTACCATCCTTCCATCCCTGATCCCGACTCTTATAATAGGAACCATTAAATTTTACTATAGATCTTACCTCACCACCATTGACAATACATTTGTCTGTTTTAACTTTTCCAGCATAATAATCCTGAATAGGATTAAACAACATATCACAACATTCATTGTGATCTTTCCAATCAGTTGACCAATTCTCTACTAGAATGATACCCTGTTGTTCAAAGACTTTATGCCACTTGTGTCGATATGCCTTATCCTCACCAAGATATTCATACCACTGCTTAGATTCAAACTCATGGTCACCGATACGTTTCCATCGCAATTTGACATGAGACCACACAGCAGGGTTTCTACATGCCTGATTCCAATTATCATAGAATCCTTCTAATTTATCGCAAAAATTTTCTAACATAAAAAAAGGAGGGGTTTCCCCCTCCAGTATAGCACAATATAATTGACTAGTCAATTAGAATGTGAACTTAGCACCAAGCTTAGCACCCCAATCAATGATTGTGTCGCCATCGCTGTCTTCGCCATTAGAAGCACCAGAAACCTCACCGTAGAGAGCAAGATCTTCGTTAACAGGAACAGAAGCACCTACCTTACCAGATAGTTCTGTCTCTGTGTCATCAGTTGATTCAGAATGGTTCAAAGAAGGACCACCTTGTACGTAGTAAGCAATGTTACCAGTAGCACCTGTTACTCCCTCATATCCGATATGGATATCAGTAGCAGCAGAAGAGTAGTCTCCATCAGGATATGAAAGATTGCTTTCAACATTCACGTATGGACCAGCAAAAGCTGCACCAGCGAGAAGGAATGGAGATGCTGCAACAGCAGCGATTGTTGATTTGATAGACATGTTTGTATTTTAGTGTCTCGTAGAGTTTAACCTACGGATGTTAAAAAGGCCGACAACCTTTTGTTTTTACGGGACACCTACCTAGCGAGAGTAATTGAGTCATTCGGAAGGTTGATCACATATACTTATAATGGATATAAGTATTAATAACTAGTAGTAATGCATTTACTTCAAGTTATTTATAAAGAATAACACTTTCTTTGGGATCGGTCAACCCTCCTTGTGACAGTTGTGCAACTGGCACACTAGTTAAGGAAGATTTTCAGACCTGCATCTATATCTACATTACCTGCTGTGGCTTCAATCTTAACATCTTGTGCGTCTGTTACAAGACTAATGCCAGTCTTTGCTGACACATCAACATTTGCCTTTGCTTTAATTTCTGTAGTACCAGTATCAATCTTAACTTTACCTTGAACTGGACTAGAAGATGTAATGTTTGCACCTAACAATGAATTTATATTAATTGTTCCTGGTTTAATACCATCCAAACTAGGCATCTTACCACCACCAGTAGCACTTATATGCATACTACCAGCGACAGTTCCAAACTTTATATCTCCTGCCTTTGTATTGATACCAATACCAGTCTTCTTATCAAGAATGAATGGACCTGTTGAAATACCAGCAACATCCATTCTATAAGCACCCATAATCTGATGCTTAACATCACCCATATACTTGACACTCTGATGACCTGGTGATATTAATGCTTTAGTTCCTCTAGGATCGTAGTTGACTTCTGTATTTTCAGATGCTACAGTCATCTTCTGTCCTATAATATATTCTTCTTTATTAGAAGCAACCTGTGTTATAGAACCTGCTTGCATTGTAATAGGACCACCACCTTCTGGACCTGCTTGCAATATAATACCATTGTGTCCAATAAGAGTTAATAGATCTGATGCTTCGATAACAACATTGAGAGCATCAATTCTCTTATCACCTTCAATCTCTTCTTTGTCGTCACCATATAATACTGTTGATCTTGCTAGTCCTTTTGTTTTATCTTCTTTGTCTGTCTCAACAGCACTATTTTTATTTGCTAACGCTTCCTGAATAATAGGACCACCATGCTTCTCTAACTTACCACCAGTGGTGTTTATCATAAACCTACCACCACAGGGGTTGTCTTTACCACCTGGACCAGAGACATAGACAAAATCACCAGACTGTGTGATAGTAAACCCGTGACCTGTTAGTTTGTTACGAGCATCTAAATCGCCACCATCAGTTCTCAGAACATATTCTTTGTTCTGAAATATAACTGTGACCTGTCGAGTAATCTGGACATCTTCCTTCTCGTCAGCCCTAGATGCTTCGATCTGTTTTTTTCTCAGTTGTTCGTTTCTGTTTATTTCTGATAAAGCCATTAGGGACAATCAATATAAGAACCAGTACCAATCTTAGCAGATCCAACCTTAACAAGAGCCTCAAGTTCAAGACAACTGAAGGATGGGATCCACCTTGCTCCATACCCACCACCACCTATAATTTGGACTCGTGGATAATCAGTGAATGTTTTCTCTCTATCTTTAATTCTAACACTAACCACAAATCCATTTTCTACAATAGCTTCTGCTACATATGGATCACCATCAACATATACTTTAGGAGCAGATGTATAACCTGAACCAGGAGATAACATAGTAAAACTATCAATGATACAGCGTTTCTCTTCTGTTTGTGGTGTGTTAAGTTTATATCCAAATCCAGGATTCGTTACTCTAATTTCAGAGACCTGACTGTTACTATCAAGTAGAGCAATTCCAACAGCACCATAACCCTGACCTGTAATAAGAACAGCAGGTGGTTCTGTATAGGCAGTACCTGGTGTTTCGATAGGAACCTCTATGATACCTCCTCTCGGATCTGTAATGGGTTTACCTGCAACTGGTCTCTTAGAAGGTGTATAAACATTATCCTTATTAATGAGTTCTGATTCATCCAACTCTTTCAATAAATCTTCTCTACCAAAATCTGTTAACTGAGATTCAATAATCACAGAGCAACTAGCATTAGTACCATTAACACCAAGTATCAATACTTCTCTATCCTCTAGGTCAGCGTCATCCTCAATGCCAACAACAATTAATGCTTTGTTGTCCTCAATGACAAATTGACCTAATAGGTTACCACCAACAATATCAGTATTTGTAATACCTTGACCAAATAATTGATACTGGAATAAAGTACCACTTCTGACATTAGTTGTCTCTACATTATATGTTATAAACTCACCCTCCTTAACAGATGCCCTGTCTGGTGTAACTTTATAAGTTGGTTTATCTGGTGTTGACACTACAGTATCACTGTCATTATCATTTGCTAGTGAATCAAATACCTCTCCAAAATCAAAATTATTAGGATCATTTGGATTTACAAATGGTGGAGTTACTTGATCTGTTTCTATATCTTCACCGTCTGGACTAGATCCTAAAGGAGATTTATTAATAACAACTCTAGCAATACTATCAGTAAAGGTTCTTGCTACTGTACCAGGAGTTCCTGGTCTTGCTACAACAAAGAAATCTTCTTGATTTTCTATTTCATCTGAATATACTGTTTGTACTTCAATAGTTTTATCTGTTTCTCCTGGTGAAAATCCTAACGTACCATTTGTCTCTAGAAAATCATCAACAAAATCTGCTGTACCTGCTATAGTTCTATAGAATATACTAGAAGCAATATCAGTCTTACCTTTTCTATTAACTCTAATAACAGCTTTCTCTCCTTCTACTACTTCAGCATCAAATATTTTATATATTATTCTATCTTCAAGTCCATCAGTAGATGGTTTACCACCAACGAATGTAACTTCAGTATTCTCTAATGTAACACCTTCATATGCTTCTTCACATGTATAGGTAGCCCAATCCTCACCAGCACCGTCCCATGGATCTTGTAGTCCATCTAATAATCTATCTAAGAAATCATCTCTCTTATCAGTTTTACATTTAGTAGATACAGATGTAACTTTATTACAACTATTGTCAGGTCCATTACATTGAATACCTAAGAGTTTCAATACATAATTGATTGCTTCTCCGATCATATTCAACGGACCTGCTATAGCACCAAGTAGAGATTGTAGAGGACCAAGAATGCTTGCTAGTAAATCTTCCATCAAAGACTGAATCTTATTAAGGATACCACTAACCATCTTGTCTACTTGACATGCAGCAGCTTTATAGATGTCAAACAAGTAACCAAAGATAAGATCCTCTAAGAACTTCTCTAAACGCAATCCTAGATCTGCCATAGAACATCCAAGATCTGCTAACATATTATTAAACCACTTTGTCACTGGAGTCAATCTATTACCAGTTTCACTTGGTGATAGAATTGCTTTAATAATATCATCAACAGCTCGTTTGATCTTTTCTAATACAAATCCTTTGACTTTAGCAACAAATTTTCTAACGACATAGATCGCTTTATTAACATATTTTCTACCAATATCAACATAGTCATAGATCTGACCTGTCCATTGGTTGACAACATATGTTCCTAACTGACCATTACTTTGTTGTGCATCACGTAACATCTCACTCAATAGACGATTGAATGTAGAATTCATATCGGATTCTTTACCACATGAATCAGCAACTTCAACTGTCCAGTTAATACCTGCTCTATTAGATTCGGATGCATCTGCAAACTTTGCTATAGTCAAATTATTGACACCATTAGTAATTCCATCAGAAGGAGTACCATCTAAAGGAACACCTGCTGTAACAGGATCAAATTCAACTGGTTTTTGTGGATCTTGATCTATTTGTTTGACATCTTCAGAAATGAAAGTTGTAAAGTTCTTACAACCTTCTCCAGGATTAGGATCTTCTCCTGGTGGTGTTCCAGAATTAGCGACCTGTCCAATAGATCCCATGATAACAGGTTGCTGTTGTTCTTTGTCTAAAAAGAACCCTATAACCCAATCACCTGGCTCCAACTGTGGCGTTGCTGAACGCACAGCACCAGATGAATATGGAGTAGTCACAGGCATCATAGTGATTGCCCATGGAAGATCCTCACTCTTTACGGCATTACAAGATCTAGGATGATGTCCTATAATCCTGACTTTATACCTACCAGAACGCTTTGGATCTTTATTCTCCTCACCATCCTGAGAATGCATAGGCGACTCAATCTGTCCGATCCACCAGGCGAACCCGTCAGATCCAATTTGGTGGATTGGATATAATTGATTAAGTCCTTCCATATCTAATCGTCATAAATCAAGCACTCAGGCTCGTCTGGATGGTTCTCACAGAAGAGTTCTATAGCATTAGGATCATGGTGATCTCCTGCTTCGATCTCTGCCTTGTGATGGTCTACGTACTCTTCTAGATCATGAAGCTCCTCTTTGAAATGCCTACGTGCAGCAGGACTAGTCTGGGGATCATCGAGGATCTCCTTATCCTTTTGGATGTGTTCTTCTATAGTATTCATAGCTTTAAGTTATGCGTCTGTTTTTGTGTCTTCGTAACCCCAAGAGTCACGAATCAATTCCAATACAGTATAGACACTCATGGAAAGTCTGTCAAATTGATGATTGAGTTTCCTGATCAAGTAGATACCACTGTGTTCTGGATCAACCGATCCTAGGTCTTCCTTGCTTTCTGAAGGAACTTGGTTGGGTATCTGTACTTCAATCTTCTGACCCACTCTCAAATCTAGGTTCCCTGTCACAGATATAGCTAATTGCTGATTGAACAATGTACCTGCACGTGAGATAGATTGTACCAAATACTGCTTTTGAGAATCAAAAAATTCAGATGGTTCGTCACTGTCATCAGAAGCATCGTTTGATGCTACTTCAGTACCATTGTACCAATTTTCATGATTAATAACAGAAGATAAGCGTCTAGTCGGATACTGAGATAGTTGTTTTTGCCCCTTTGGTAAACTAGTTTGTGGACCTAAGTGAGCCATTTGATCCCAGCTTTCACTTAATTTATATGTGTACTCCGTATAAACACCAGTATTTATGTCAAAAAACGCACACTCTGTAGAATATGCACCCTCTCTGAGTTTTTTCATCATGTCAATCTCAGATCTAAAGATAATCTCTTGAATCTTTCTATGATCCTTAGACTCTGTTGCATCCACATTTGCTGGTTCAAAAGAATATACAGCAACTTTACCAGAACCACCAAATTTATCTGGGTCTGGTGATACAACAGAATCTACACTCTTGAAATTAAATCCATCACGATCTTCCCAGAAAAAATATCCAGCAGTACCTTTAAGTTGTTGAGAATCCTTGACGTTATCTGATTTTGTGTTGATATTAGTATCACCACTATTAGTACTAATACTAGATGATGTTCCACCTCCAGCTGCTGTAAATGTTTCTTTAGATATTGCTTTGTGTTGTAAATCTCTAATTACTGCAAATGGTGACTTACCAGCAGGAATTATCTTGAATGTATTAAGAGACTCTTCAACTTTTATCTTAGCAGAAGGTACATTAAGATAATCTATAAGAAGACTATTGACAATTCCACTAGCAGTATTTGTGAGAACCTTATTTACTTTAACACCTTCATTAGTTAATCCTTGATCACCAATCAATCCTAAAGTATATGCTTGACCCTTCTCAGTACTAATTCTGTTACCAATCTTCCATACACGAAAATCAAATTGATGGTCATCACCTTTATTATCTGAAACAGCAATAACAACCTTCTCGAAACCTGTGATAGGCATATCAGCAGGTAGATTGAGTGCTTTGTCAAGAACTACCAAAGTACCAGATATCGATGGTGATAATAAATCCTCAACATACTGGAAACTAGAAAACGCATCAGTAAGATATGCGTATGGTTCACCCATCTCTTGTCCCACTTTCCAAATAGCGACAAATTTTATATTATATTGTTCTGCTCTAACTATATCTGCCATTATTTGTATGCCGAGTATACAAATTGATATTCATCAACCTGAGTTTCTGCTGAATTATCTATATGAGACATTGGTTCATCATGGCGTGGAGTGTTAGTAGTAATAACGTTCTCACTGTTGAGAGTTATACTATCTGGATCTATCCTATTCTTAATTAGTTTATTCAGAGACTGTTCCTTCGAAGACATATCAACAATCTCTGCTTTGTTACTAGCTAATGGTTCTGCCCATGATGGTCTCTCACCAGTATATCCAGGATGATTGTAGTATGCATTTGGACCATGCATATCTTGATACTGACCAACAGCATCTGGGAATATAAAATCGGTAAGGAAACTTGCAATACTAAGTCCTTTTGATCCCAGTTTAATACCACCCTTAAGCAATGGTGACAACTTACCCATCAAACCCATACCTCTATTTGCTGGTGATGTCATCAATCCTCTAACCGCATTAGCAGTTGGACTATTAGGATATTTTCCACCCATTAATCTATTAGCTAAATTCATTCCCTTAGTTGCTTTATTAGGATTAACAGCAACCTCTGGTGATATACCTAAACGTTTCAACCAACCAGGCAATCTAAGACCAGAACCTTTAGGTTGTAGTACATTTAATACCTGACCTCTATTACTCATCATATTACCAAAACCAGTGTTAGGAAGACCCTTAACACTGAAAGGATTTAAACCAGTAGCACCAGGTCTAGCATACTGAGCAGAATTCCAGAAGTCTGGTGTTAAGAATGTCTTACCTCTACCAGCCCAACTCATAGCATTGCTAGGTCTAAATCCACTTGACATAATACTAGATGCTCTAGCATTACTGGTTCCATGAAATAGGTTCTGTAAACTACTTGCACCACTTAAACCTGGACCACCTATACCACCATCTCCTGGTTTTTGTGGTTTTTGTTTTTCGTTACCTCTGAATAATCCAAATATATCCCACCACGCACGTCTATTCTCACTCTGCTCTCGCCTGAATATATCCTGATTTCTTTGTTCTGACTGGTATGCTTTAGTCTCTAATAAATTATTGACCTTACCACTAATCGTATCTTTAACACTAAATGCTTGAGCAACAGGATCAATAACAGATCCTATAGTATGTTTCATACCACTGAATCCTGGTGTTGCTCTAACAGCATTACCAGTAGCAGCCATGATTCCTAATGAAGCAACCTCAAATGGTAACTTCATTGCTTTCATCAAATTCTCTTCACTGAACTTGTCTCTCTTAACATCATTCACTGGAGACTTCATAATATTACCAGAAGTCTCAGATGGTCTCTGAGAGAAGAAGTTCATTGCTGGTATTTGTGGAGTAGGAGCAGGTATATCTGTTCCAGTCTCATACTGTTTACGAGTTACACCATCAACAGCACTCGGTTGTCCTTGTGTATAATTATTATCTAATGGTGTGATCATCTCATCACCATGTAACCTGACTAGGTATCCACTATCAGGACCAGAAACTATACCACCCTGTTCAAAGTTAGGAACATCAACTCCACCAAAGTCTAACTCATCATTATCAACATCTAAAACATTCTCAAGTTCATTCTCTTTCCTTACCTGATTAGGATCTTCATCAAGATCAGTAAATCTCTCAGTACCAGAGAAATCATCCTCTTTCTTTAATTCTTTCTTTACTTCTTTGGTTTCTGATTGATCAGCTTGAAGTTTAGCAAGTGCAAGTTGCTCATTTAATATACCAGCAATAGCATCTAGTTTATCACCTATGGTATCATTGCTAACTTCAAGACCCTTAGCAATAGCAAGATTAGACTGATTTGCAGCAGTAATCTGACTCTCTAAAGTACCCTGTTTCTGATTAATAGAAGCAACAGTTCTATTAAGTGACTCTGCTATAGCAGCAAAGAATATACCAAGTTTTTCATCCTTGACCTCTACAGGGTCATTCTTCTCCGAAACACTACTTTCATACCTCCTAGTACCAGAAGATCCGACCATTGGAGTCTTTGATTGTACATTCTTACTAAGTCCACCAGGAGTAATATTAATCATATTACCAAGAATGGCATCATTTGGTACTATATCAGGATCTATACCCCCACGAGGACCACCACTAGATGCTGTAGGTTGAGGATTTATAGGACTTGCAAACGGTGTACTCTGACCTCTATTAAAATAATCAGGATACTTAAATTTACTACTAAAATTCCTTCTCCTAACAAAACCAGGAGTCATCTGATACTTCAGTGCTTCACGGAAAAATTCTCCTTTACGAAGTCCTAAAATATCTCTGTCTACTTTAAGTTTATCAGCAGCAGCATGAGCACGTGCCTTCTCAGACTTAGCCATGCTGGCAGCATCAAACAACGCCCCAATTATCTGGGGTGCAATACTTCCGTCAGCTACAGCTTGATATCTAACAGTCATCCTATCCTACTAACTTTGCCAACTTAATCATCTCAAGAGAATTGTTATTAGCAATAACATTTTTCTTTCTATTGATAGTCTGTTGGTTAACTATAGTGTTATTTAACACAATAACCTGTAAATTTGAATCATCCTCTATTTGACTAAACAATCTACTATTATCATGAAGTGCTTCATCACGCAGTGAATTAAATGCTGATAGAATGTCAGGTTGACTGATATCATTATTTTGACTAACCTGCTCCACCTTTCCAGTCTTCAATTGCTCTAGGAATTTATTATAAATGTTTAAAGATTCTTGCAATGTTCTATCTGTTTGTCCATGAAAAGGTCCAATACCAGCCCATTCTTTCTGAAGTATTGCGAGATCCTCTATAGTCAAAGGTTTAGAAACATCTATACCTCTCACTTTCTTAGCAAGATGTAATATTAATTGTAATTGCAAATCCTTATCGAACTTAATTTTATTAGGATCAAAATCTAGACCCAGATCAGCATACATTTGCTTTACTTGATTCAAAGGATCCATAAATTGACCTAAACCAACAGCAGCAGATCGTTGTGTTGTTCCGTCTGCGAGAGTAAATAATGATTGTGGATCTGATAAAAACTTAGTTTGGAGATCATATACTTCCTGTAAAGTTAGATTTGTTAAGTCACCATATTTTGTATTGTCACCATAATCACCAAACCATCTACTAAAAGAACTATCACCTTCAGTTCCTTCAACATTCCTCACCATTTTTAAAAAGGCAAGTTCTTCTAGATCATTTATTTGACTTGTATTAGTATCTGATTTAATACTTCCTAATAGATCATTCCTCTTTGGAGATAGACCTTCAGATTTAAGAATCAAGTTAGTTAAGAAACTTGCATTAGAATATGCTGCCGTACTATCAGGTTCAAAGAAATCAACACTAGTATGATATCCAGACATCCTACCAGCACCATTAGGTTGAATTTCTGGTTTACCTGAATCAGATTTAACAAAACCAACTGGTCCCAGATATTGTCCTCTTCTAACCTTTTTTCCTTCTTTGACTTTAATACCACCATCAGGAAAGTGTGCATACAAAGCATCAAATTCCTTACCATTGGTAGGATCAGTACTTCTAATAATTACAACATTACCATAGTTAGGAGATTGATGTCCTGTCTTAACAACTACACCATCAAACAATGCATAATTCTTAGTATAATCACCATAACTAAAATCAACACCAGGTTCTCCTGAACGGTCTAGACCTTGCTTACCTTTAAAAGTTATAGTAGTTGGACGAGGGTTATCACTTTTTCCAAATCCACTTACCCAATCTTTGAACATCTTTATAGGTTGGAATCCACCTTCACCATTTTTTTCTGGTTTTATCTCTTCATTCTTACGATTTTTTTGAAATTGTTCTTGAGCCCACTGCGACAAACTATCTGTTCTTTCTAAGTAAGTTTCAGTAGTTGCCCTTGCTTTAACTGGTGCAGTTTTAATACCAGTATTATATCTAATATTTCTAACTGAAAATGGTAAGGAAGAAACTTTATTAGAGATATCTCTACTAACTCTGAGATCATTTGCCATTGCCATACTAGTAGATACTAAAGTATCACCAATATTTTGAATATGGCTTGTGGTCATACCACTATTAGGATCTACTGCTTGAACTTGCTCTGTACCGTGTAACATACTAACTCCTCTATTGGTCAATCCATATGGATTTCCTCGTTCAAACTGGTCTAATCTACCACCACTACTGTCATAACCACCAGTATCAGTAGGTGGAGGTGGTAACCCAAGTGGGTTAAACCCAAGATCCCTACCAATATCAACTGCGGTGACACCCCATCCTAGCACAGGTACAGCAGAAAGTAAGGATAATATACCACCAGTCGTATCACCCTGAGAGAATCTATATCCTGCTTCACCTAATGCTATAAACGTACCTACACCTGGTACGAATTTAGAACTCTTAGCAACTGCTTTAGCAGTTGCTTTAGTAGCTACCTTTTTCGTTGCTTTCCTACCTACACTACTAGCAAGTTGCTTCTGTATAACTCTACCACCTTTACCTGATCCAAGATAAGGAACTTTTCTTGAAATGGAAGGTGGTAAACCCATTTGAGGATTAATATTAGCACTCACACCTTTCATACCTTTGACCAATTCAGGAGAGATCAACCCCTTATTGATCATCTGTTGGACTCCACTTTTCTGTGATGCACGTGCTGCACGATTTGCTAGAATTTCAGCATCCCCCAAATCTCCTAACAATTGTTCAGGTATACCAGATTTGAGGGTGGCATCCAGACGGGCTAAACCCTTTGGCGATAAAATTGTCTTTTGGTGTTTTCTAATTGAAGTTCTTCCTAAACCAGTTTTAAGATATTTTTTAAATCTGTCTTGTCCAAGTTGTCTAGTCAGATAAGCACCTGCATATTCAGGTCCAAATCTCATTAAAATCTTCCTGAAATTCTTACCCGCTATAATTTCACCAGTAGCTGTAGCAAGTCTTCTTCTACCAAAACCTCGTATACCTAATCGAGACTTTATTGCTTGTGCTGCTTTCTTAAAACCAAGTTTTTCAAGAACTACATTGGCAATTTTTTTACCAACAATATCGGATAGAGCTCCAAATAACCATTTACCTTGTTCAGTACCAGTACCAATTCCAGTATATCTCCTAGTCCTTGAAAAATCTCTTGCTCTCTCTAATTCGTTCTCTGCTTGAGCTACCTGTGCTTTGTCCTTAAGAATATTTTGAAAATTAAACTGTTCTTGATATAAATTTAAAACCTTATCTAATTTACCTGCAATCAACTCATTATGATCGATCATCAAATCGATACTACGCTGATGAGATGTTCTTATGTCAGATAAAACATTCAGACTCTTAGATACTCTATGTTCTACCTGTGTTAACTTAGAATCTATACCAACACCAAAAACACGAGTAACATACTCTCTAAGTTTCTCATCCTTTACTGCTAAATGATCATCCTTTGTCAGAAGAGCGTCAACAGCACGATCAACGTCTGCATTAGACTTTTTTACTGTTTCTTCAACCTCATCCGTCTCTTTGGTTGTTCTAGGAAAATTTGCAGCAAATCTACTTGCTTTACTAGCTGCTCTATCAGTTTTTCTAGCATCAGAATTTGGATTGAGTGTTCCTATTGTCCTGGCAAACCAGTCTCCACCAAATTCACTTACTAATGCTTTACCAAATAAATTACCACTATTAGCAACTTCCAGACCAGCTTGTCTATCCCTCTCTTGTGACGCTGCCTCGTCTCTAGCCATACCAGCAGCAGACATCACCTTTCCTGCTATAAAGGATCCTGTATCACCACTAACTGTTGACGAGTACCTAGCCATTCTGTGCCTGTTGCTTTTGTTTGACTTCTTCTAGATATTGCATCAAGAACGCTATATAAACTTCACGTTCCCATGGCATCCAATTCTCTACTTCTGTCAAACTATATTTATGGTACTGCATCAGAGCAAAATTCATTCTATAGTACCCCTCCAAATTATTGTGGAAGAGTGCTATACGAAAAAACTCTGTAATCCCTCCAATGTGTACTCAGATTCAACTCCAGTATTGGGATTAGTTACTTTAAACGTATGACGCAATTTAGGTGAAGTTTGATAGAATTGTTGAATTGACTCAAACTGCTTAGTAGTCAGTCCTTCAACAAATGTGCGGAATTCCTTCTTTGTAGTAGTTGTAGAGTCAAATACCTCTTCAGAGTCATATATCTGATCTATGCTTTCAGCGATTAATTCAAAAACTTCCTCAGTGTCCAATTCTTTCTGTAAAAAGTCCAATTCGATGAATCTCTGCATACTTGGATATTTCATCACAATACCCATTTCATCAGTTAACTCAATTTTGTTAGTATGACCTTCTGGTTTGAAAACTTCGATATCATCAATATTGATCTGTGTTTCTGCTTTTGTCTCATTATCATCAAGACAAGTTACAGTCAAAGTGATGGTTTCTCCAATAGAAGCACCTCTAATCTTCAAAAACAGATATTCCAAATCGAACAAAGGTAGCGAATCCACCTTAATTCTTGAAATAACGCAATTTTTGATTAAATCCTTAACAGCAGATGTAATCTGTTTTTCGTCTTCTGCCTCTAATGCTAGTAAAAGTACTTTTTCCTCTTTTACTAAAAATGGTCGATATTTAACAGTTTTACCTGTAGAAGGTAATTCTAACTCAAAAGTAGGATAACCAAGTTTCGGTAATGCCATAAAAACTAATTCAATTCGTATATTTATATATAGCGACTTTTTCAGGGAAAAATGGGCAGGATAAATTTTTCGACTTTTATGGAATTGAAAAGTCGAATTTGCTAGCTGAAACCAGCAGCAATCGATGAAGGAATATCATTCATACCTAGCGTCGTATCTATATTTTTATTTTTCTTCACGTCAGCAAAAATTACTGAATGTCTTACGTAATGAAAGTTAACAGTGACTCTAGTAATTTGAGAGGATCCGTAAGATAAAGGAACAGCATCTATAGCATAAGGATAAGAACCTTCTAACATATATGTAATTGAAGGTCTATCACCCCACCCAACATAATTTTTCGCAGTTGTAGTACCCAATTCAACCTTAGTAATCCTAGTTGTACAGGTATAACTTTCAGGATAAGCAAGTCTAGTCTGTCTTTCTCTTGTCCTAGTTCCTTGAGCCATTATATTTTCAACATCAACATTCTCAAGATAAGTTTGTTTATCCAGAAAAATTTGATCATACCATTCCTGAAAAAACTTTAACTGAGTCAAATTTGCATCACAAAGAAATCCCAGAGACACATCAGTGTACAATCTAGTATGCGGATATTGATACGGACCTTCACCCAGAAATCTTCCTGCCATCTGTGCAGTAGCAGCCTGTACGTTAGGCAACTGTGCTTCATCACAGAACAAATTTAGGTCTTCAAGATCCCCACCTGATCTGTCAAATTTTACAAGATAGGTAGTCGTACGGGACATTCCCCCACGAGCTCCTATTCTACCCATTAAGTTCTCTATGTTTGACACGCTAAATAAAAATAGTGGAATCTATATTATATATGGCAAAGACAGGACTTTATAAGCCCAATAACCCTAAAAAGTATAAAGGTAATCCTACCACCATAGTTTATAGGTCATCTTGGGAACAGAAATTCATGAAATTCTGTGATCGAACAAACTCGATCATTGAGTGGGGCAGTGAAGAATATATTATACCTTATAGGTGTCCTACAGATGGAAAAAGACATCGGTACTATCCTGACTTTTATATTAAAGTTCGTAAAAAGGATGGAACGTACGCTAAGTACATAATCGAAATTAAACCGAAGAAACAAACAAAACCACCGTATGATCATAAAGATAAAAGAACCTCTGCTTATAAGAAGGCTTGTCTAACGTTCGCTAAAAACCGTGCCAAATGGGATGCTGCCGAAGACTACTGTTCAGATAGGCAGATGGGTTTCCTTATATTAACTGAAGAAAACCTAGGAGTGTAGGAGATATGAACAATGGCACAAGGATTTGGAGAGATACAGCGTAATGCTGTAAAAGAAAATACTGGTTATGAAACAATATTTGAGAGAATAACTCAAAAGACTGGAGGTGAAAAGAAAAACCTTACATGGTATCGGAATGCTGTAAGGCAAGAAGTAGTCAGATACAAACAAGACAATTCAAAATTTGTACGGGATGAAAGATATGATTCACTAGACCCTGAAGATGAACAGGATGAAAATGTACTAAGAAGATTCGCAGTACAAGGTCACATGTATCTCTTTGAATACAAGGCACAGTCTAAATATCTACCATATTGGGACAAGTTTCCGCTTGTTTATGTAATTAAATCTGATCCAAAAGAATTCTTTGGAGCTAACCTACACTACATGACACCTAAGAAAAGGATACTTGCAATAAGGGATCTAATGAATGGAAGAATCAATCTACCTAAGGCTTGCTTCCATAAATATCTTAAGTCTAACATAGATGGACTTCTTTTAGACTTATCTGCTGAAGAATGGGATACAGCAATCCTCCTCCCAGTAGAAGATTTTGTTATAACTAGAAAGAGTTCCGAGTACACCTTCTCTAGAGAAGAAGTATGGAGTGAGACAAATGAAAAATTTTACGACAAAATCAAAGCACGTAGAATGATTCGTGGATATGGAACACAACAATCAGTATCTATGGCAAAATGAGAAGAGTAATAGAAAAACTTCCAGAAACAGCAAAAGAGGTTGGTGACACTGGTACGAAAGACATGCATCATTATGGTGGGTCACGTACCAAATATTATTATGATCCATCAACTAAGTTGTATTATGTCTGGAATACCAATGATGGTAAAAGTAACTATTATATAGCAAGTGATGCAGATATTAAGACAGTTAATGAGACTGCTGAATATCTCGGCAACCTTACAATGGTTCAGAGAAGTTTTGATGGAAGTGATGCTGTTGAAACAGATGAGACTTCTGGTGATGAACTAGTCGAAGAATTTAATCTAACAAATGATAGTTCATACTTACAACTAGCACAAGCAACAAGAAAGGACGGGAAAGATAGAACTATAGTACCTGTTAAAAGAGGTAAGCATGATGGTGATGCTGGTACTAGTTTAAGATATCCTAACTCAGATTATTTCGAAAAAGATTCAGACTATATGATGTTTGAATTTGGTAAATATATACCACCATTCTTACCAGAAAATGTTCAAGATAGATTAGGAAGTGGTGAAGCAGGAAGAAACGAAGACATATCTAGTAGATATATTGGATACAATCAGTCATCAACAAACTTCAAACCAATAACAGATAGCAAAAGATATAGACCAGTCATTCTATACATGCCTCAAGATATATCAACTGAGGTAAAAACATCATGGAATGCTAAAGCATTCAGTAGTATGGGTAGAGGTCTTGTTGCTGCTGCTAATGGTCAGTTTAGTAAACTAAACGATTACAATGTTCCTGAAGGTTTACGGAATGTGTTTGCAGGTTTGTTTACTCAAGGTATTAACTCAATTCCTGGTGTTGCTGGAAACTTATCATTAAATGACGTTACTGGATCAACCAGAGGTGTGATATTAAACCCAAACGTAGAAGTATTATTTGATCAACCAGATCTAAGAGAGTTTGGATTAAAGTTTAAAATGACTCCTCATAATCCAGAAGAAGGAAAGATTATCAGATCAATCTGTAGAACATTTCAAAGAGCATCACTACCAGGTTTTGGTGATGAGAACGCAGGTTCTTGGTTAGATAAAGACGGTGAAAATGTTGGTGGTAGTGATAAAGTTTCTATTGGTGGAGGAAACATGATCACAATACCACGCATGTGTAGAGTATCTTTCATGAAAGGTTCAGGTTTACACCCATACTTGACACAATATAAAACATGTGCAATCACTAGAGTACAAGTAAACTATACACCTGACGGAAACTATGCAACCTATTCAGATGGTGCTCCAGTTGCAACAGAAATATCACTAGACTTCCTAGAGACAAAACTCATCTTCAATCAAGAAGTATCAAATAATTCATCGAGCCTATAATGTTTTTCAAATTATTACCAAGCATAGAATACACCAAGACTCCTATCAGTTATCCGTTCTCGGAATCTGATTATGTTATTGCGACAAACTTCTTCAAGAAGTATGTAATCGATGAAAACATATTTCAATACGCAGTATACTTTGACAAGTATGTCATACAAACTGGTGAAAGATTAGATACTATTGCAGAGAAGTTCTATAAAAATGCTTTCTATGATTGGGTGATAGCAATAACAAATAACATGGTCAATCCTGGATATGATTTACCAATGGATGATAATGCTATCAGAATATATACTGAAGACAAATATGATGATGCTTACTCTGGCACACATCACTATGAAACAGTTGAATATAAAAACATAAAAGATGTAGTACTACAACCTGCTGGTCTCTATGTTGATGAGAACTTTTATAATAGTACTCATACATTCAACAACGGAGCAAGTCTAGTTACTATACCTGGTTCTACATTATCAAGACCAGTAAACAACTATGAGTATGAGACACAGAAGAACGAAAAGAATAGAGAGATATATATCTTACAACCAGCACTGTTAGAAGCATTTGTTAGTAGTTTCAAAAAATCTAACAAATACATAGAGTCCAGTGACTATATTAATAAGAACTTAAAGAAAACAAATCGTATATGATATTTTGGATTGGATTTACTCTCATGTTTTTCAATGAGGGTTTCGTCATGATGAGACATGTATCACCACTCGCTGCACAGATCAGAGAAGAACTCATCAAAGACTTAGGTGATACTTGGCAGAAGATTCACTCAACCTTAGACTGGTTGTGGATCTTGTTTGTTGTGTTAGGTTTAATATTCACACAACATAGATCACTTGATGTGTTTGCACTCGTTACATTCTGGAGTGCTGCACTTTGTCTCATTTACATACCGATGTGGTTGAAAAACTCTGAGGCATAAAAAAACCCCGAAAAAATTTTCGAGGTTTTATGTAATTGAAAAGTCAATTTTGCTCAAAGATTTCCGTCGTTGTAGTCAGGTGGTGGTCCCTGTGGAGTAGGATGTAATGTTACAACACCTTCGTATATAATCTCAGGTGCTGGTGCTTGATGTGCATGCTCCATTAGATGCTCAACCTTTTGATTAAGTTCTTCAAGTAATGTAATAACATGATCCACACGAGGATCTTCAGCAGGTGCATCTTGTGGTACTGTGAAAGTTCCATCTGCTCCTGTTGTAATGACCACGTTAGGATCATCTGCTACTGCTTCAAAAGGAACATTAGTATTTGGAACTTGCTCTGGGTATAATCCAGGTTGCTCCGTTACCTCAGTGCCTGGCACTGGTTCGTTGTTATACTCAGGTGTAAAGTTTTCTTCGTTCATTAGTTTACTTAGAGATTAGTTCGGGTAGTTCATCCTCCCTCTGCTTCTTGGCAGAGTCAGGATAAATTCTTTTGTCATCATGCTCATACAATGAGGTTAATGATGATAGATTTGGTGGTGCAACACCATTCACAACAGCAGAAACTGGAACAACTACACCGATAGTAAGTGCAGTAGCAACCATAGTAGTTTCCATGAGCTGCAACAGTTCGACTAGCATTTCCTTATTTAGTTTCTATAGTCATATTATACACAAAAAAAGGGGGATATATAGTCCCCCTGTGACAGTTTAATGACTGTCATAATTCTTCTTCGAACGCTTCAATAAACTCTCTTCGTTGCTCCCATGTCTGACCACTAGTAGATCCTTTACAAGGATTGATACAAGTTTCATCACCGAACTGATTACATACTAAACCTGCTAGATCATGTGGACATCCTACCTTACCTGTTGACCAATAAAGTTCTCCTCCATACCATTTTGCTTCACACTTTGGACACGTTGCATTACTATAAGAATCCATTTAATAATCTTCCTGTTCTTTCATCTCAATGTACTCCTTGTTCTGTCTACAAAGACCATGAACATCAATCTCTCCATGAAGATGTGCCATAGTATGCAAACCTTCTATCATTACTACCACCATCAATAACATAACTGGGGTAAACCAAAGTGGGTTACCCAATACTTCATTTGTTTTCATCAGCATACGAGAAGAAGAACTCATCCATCATTCGATCAGCATTATCTTTACCGAAGATGCCTGTCATGTATCCTAAGATAGGATCCAGTTTCTTCATGTATGTATCAAAGTCTGCATAGAATGATGTGTCCTCTCCTGTTGGTTGTGCTTTGTCTATCATCTCTCGGTAGAGATTCAAATAATATCTGAAGGTTGGTAAGTATGTATCAACCTGATCAAAGTTACAGTACCTAACAAAAATGTTCTCTGAAAAATGGTTGCCCATCTCAAAGAACCTATACTCTTTATCAGCTTTGGGTAATGTAGGTAAAGAAAACAAAAACTTTTCAACTGGATGTTGAAAATCAAATACAATGATAACTTTCTTCTCATGGAAACCCATGAGATCCATCCCGAAACAGGGAAGGTTACTCCCTGTCTTAGGATAGATTACATTGTTATAGATATCACATTTTTTGTTGTAGATATCTACACGTCTTGATTTTATAAAGTGTGGAGCAGTAAAGATGTCTGCTGTTAATTGCATACCACCTTTACCTGTCCACTCACACCACCGTGAATCAAATTTAAACTCAGGGAAAACATCATCAAGACACTTTTTATAGTTGACCCAGAGGTCAACTGTATTAGTCATCGTTCGCTAGTGATGCAAAGTATGATAGTGCATCGTCATCTTCAACGACTGCTTCCTTCTTGACTGGACTAGCAGCAGCACCTACCTTCTCTCTGAAAGATGAAGGAGTAACACTTGCTGTTGGTGGTGCAGTGATAGGAACCTCAAGTTCCTCACGTTCAACACGTGCTGGAGCACGGTTAGGAGACCCTAGAACAAGGTTCAATCTTGCTTCTAGGTCTTCGTATGATTTGAAGTTGTCCTTTGCTGTGAACGCTTCGAGGGAGTGTTCCAACTTCCATGTTGCTTCCAATTCAGAATCATCTGAAGACAAAGCACTAACACTATCAAACTCACTGCTGTCATAATTCCAGAAACCTGCGACCTTTTTGATCTTCAACTTGAAGTTAGCACCTTCCCAAAGATCAAACACATTTAC
>Ga0066371_10000061_pt1 | contig 22118 bp, 27 predicted proteins | sample Knorr_S15_td_DCM_FD_71214 | JGI IMG/M metagenome (GOLD analysis project Ga0066371, IMG submission 71214) | Marine microbial communities from Southern Atlantic Ocean transect - Knorr_S15_td_DCM_ad_63m_LV_B | ecosystem: Environmental > Aquatic > Marine > Oceanic | place: Southern Atlantic ocean... | reverse complement strand
AATATTCAAGATGTTCTTTTAAGCGATTACTTTTTTTGTTAAATGAAAAAACCGAAACCGCCTGAAAATGCAACGCTTGTAGAGCGTATTCAATTCTATGTAGATAACAATCAGATTATTGAGGCTAAAACCTTAGCACTTCTAGGGGACACTTTGGAGGAAGCATTTAGCTGGGATACAGAATTTATCTAAGTTTTGTATAAAAGGCGACTCACTGTTCTGAGTTTGAACTATAGTTTAAATAACAATTTGTATCGGCTACTACTTTAAATTAAGTATCTGGTGTACACTCAGGAAAGTGAAATGCCAAGTCCCATTACTAACCAATCAGCCCACAAAGCATACATGGTCATGGAGTTACTACGCTCCTCGGGTGAGCGAGAGTTTCCTATGCAACTGGCATCATGCTTTTTTTATATAGCTGCACATGATGGTTGCGAACAGCAAGAATTAATCGACGCTGTTAACATCAGTCATTCGTCAGTAAGTAGAAATGTATCTTGGTTAGGTGGAAAACACCGCCTTGATAATAGAAAGGGCTTAGAATTAGTAAGTCGAGAACGTAACCCAAAAAATTACAAATCTTGGCTGCTGTACCTTACACCAAAGGGACGGCAATGGGCGAAGCAGATCGAAAATTTACTCACTGTTTCCGCATGACCAGACAAATAACCGTGAAGGACTGTATAGACCATACAGCCCGTTCTCACTGGAAAAACATGAGAAGTTATAAAACTTCCATGATGTATGCAAAACTATTTATGGATTGCAGAAGTCCATCAACACCTATTAAAAAGTTGTTGAAGGGCGATTACTGGATTAAAACTCAGAACATGCTTCTGGAGGATCATCCACGCTGGACACATGCGACTGTGAATAGAACAATCACAGCGGCTCGCACCGCTATTAACAAGGCTAGAAAAGCTGGACTACATGAATTTCTTCTACCTGAGATTGATAAGTTGAAGGAGAATAAGTGTCGTATGGTTTGGTTAACTAGAAGCCAAGTTGATAACATAGCCAATGTTGCTGAAGAGATCTTTGATATGAAAGATTTAAGTGATGCGATTCTTGTTAGTGCCTATACAGGTATCAGACAAGATGAACTACTTAAATTAAGAGTTAAAGATTTAGATCAACATCACAAATCTCTCCATGTTGGAGGGATGCAATATCTAGTAACCAAGGCTAATGAAATTAGACATTTGCCTATTGGTGAAATCAACCGAATATGGGACATTCTTAATACAAGATGTACTCACCTCGATTCACGAGACAGAATATTCGGAGACTGTTGGCGTAATGGTCAAGCCTTACGAAGACAGTTCTACAAAGTCCGTGACTATTGTGGACTAGATGATGGAGTAGTTTGGCATACTCTTCGTCATAGTTACGGAACATGGTTGGCAGAGACTGAATCGGTCAGTACGATTCAAGCTTTGATGGGACATGCTTCAAGCACTACCACTGAGCGTTATGTTAAGGTCAACCCAACCAGACTAAGAACAGCATTATCTTCACTGAATGACAAACAGCCAAATGAGTTTGCTTCAGTGTCCGATGATATGATTTCCGAGTTGAAAGCCCAGATCAAAAAAGAATTGATGCTGGAGTTTCTCAATAAGGATAAAACCAGCTTAACCGCATAGGTTAAGATTAACAGTAGATCTCGGCTAATTGCTTTAGTTGTGTTTAGTGGGTTAGCCGAGATCCCCTGCTATCGCTACTGTTTAAACAGCACACGCTGGTTTTAGGTTCTGGCATATTTAAGTCCACTTAACCAACTGAAAACTACCTCGTATAGATAACTTCCTTTCTATACGGGGTTTTTTAGTGTCTATTCTCAATTACAGGTATGACCTAAAATGAGCTGTAAAAAACCAATAACAATCGAACAGCGGGAAATAGACCGCATGAGTGCTAATGAGTACTCTTTTTTTTTGGCTCACGGCGATGATGCCTTGGACAAAAAGAAACTAAACGAAGCTGAGTACGAAAGGTACTTAGCCAGAAATCTTATTTACGACATCTAAGCCTATGGCAAACGAGTATATCTTCCCGACCAAACTAGAAGGATACATAAGAGTTGATGAAAATGGTGGTAAGTACGACAACCGCTGCTTTTCATTCACCCTACCAACCGACATCCGTACAAAAATGGATGAGGATAGGGAACAATTACTAGCTTGGCTCGAAACAAAACCAAATGCAAAAAGCGCCGTCACGAGACCTGCAAAATGGGAAGGGAAAGACGTAGTTTCATACAACTATGACGGCAAGAAAAGTAAAGCTCCAATCTTTGTTGATACAGAAGGAACACCTTTAGGAAAGGACGTTCTTAAATCACTGGGTAAAGGATCAGAAGTACAGTTAATAGTGCAGCAAAAGCCGTATTGTGTAAGCGGTGTAAAGGGAACTTCCTTTCATGTAATAGCTGCAAGAGTACATAAGCTGGTTACTTTCTCAGGTGCATCAGACAAAGGAGAGTTATCTATAGAGGACATCAACAGTATGTTCCTTAAAACTGAGGGATATAAACAAGATCAACCAGTAGTAACCGATGCTTCACCGAGCAGTTACGAACCGTCCTACGAAGTTGATTTCTAATGACCTATCGCTCAGGTTTGGAAGAGCGTGTAGCAAAGATATTTGATATAAATTCTATCCCGTATAAATACGAGAGTAAGAAATATAAATACGTTATCGAAAGCAACTATACCCCCGACTTCTTTGTTGGTGGTTTAGTTCTCGAAGTGAAAGGTTTCTTTAAACCTGAACAGAGAAGAAAGATGTTAGCGGTAAAGCGTCAGCATCCAGAGCTAGATATACGCATGATTTTCCAACGCAATAACACCTTAAGTAAATCATCTAAAACTCACTATGGAGATTGGTGCGACAAGCATGGATTTCCTTGGTGCATATTCCCTCACATCCCAAAGGAGTGGTTCAATGAGCTACCAAAACCTAATAACAAAAAAGCAAGTGGTAAAGAGTGACTTCCTGTTTCTCTCACTTGATGCTTGGGTAGAACAATTTCAAGGGGAGATTCCCTTTCAAGAGATAGTTGAAGTGATGAGAGATTACGTCGAACTCGCTGACGACTTTTATGGATTCCCAAAATGAATTTGTTCGCCATGAAGCATGTCCTTTCTGTACTAGCAGCGATGCCTTTGCTGTTTACTCAGATGGATCAGGCTATTGCTTCTCATGCGGCAACCATCGTCGCAGTGAAAACAACAATAGAAAAGAGCCAATGTCATCAACTCAGACCAACAGTACGAGAGTTTCGTATGACGGAGACTTCGCCCGCATCACCTCTCGAAATATAACCGAAGATACTTGTAGGAAATTTAATGTCAGGATCGATACTGTACGGAATGTTATTAAGTTCCCGTACTATTCAGATACGGGGAGAATTGTGGCATATAAGGAGAGAACGAAAGCGAAGGGTTTTTCGTGGAAGGGTAAAAATGAAGGTCATCGGCTTTTTGGTCAGCATCTATTCGGTAGTGGTAAAACTATTGTGGTTGTTGAAGGAGAGCTTGATGCACTTGCTACCTTCCAAGCAAGGCCGAACTGGGCGGTAGTGTCCATTGATTGTGGAGCAAAGGCAGCAAAGAAATCTCTGTTGTCTCAGCTCGACTATCTACTTGGCTTCGATGAAATCGTACTTATGTTCGATAACGATGAAGCTGGCACAAATGCCACCGCAGAATGTATCTCCTTATTCCCACCTGAAAGAGTTTTTATAGCAGCTCTTGGAACATACAAAGATGCTTGTGAAGCATTGATAGCAAAGGATAGTGAGGCAATACGCCAAGCTATATGGAACAAGAAAACATATTCACCTAAGTCCATCATTGATGGGCGTAATCTATTTGATCTAGTAAGTAAACCATTACACGGCAAAGATGCTGACTACCCATACAAAGCTGTAAACGAAATGACATCAGGACTCCGTTTTGGAGAACTCGTATGTTTAACAAGTGGTAGTGGCGTTGGGAAGAGTACCATTTGCGGTGAAATATCTCAGGCGTTAGTCGATCAAAATTTTAAGGTCGGGTACATTGCTTTAGAAGAAAGCGTACAAAGAACAGCACTACGATTAATGAGTGTTGTTGCTAATAAACCATTGCATCTAAACAATGACATACCAAAAGAAGAATTAAAGGAAGCCTTTGATAAATCTATTGGTACTGGACAAGTGTTGTTAAGAGATGGATTTGGCAGCGTTGATCCTAAGTCAATACTGAATGACATGCGTTACTTGGTAAACCAAGGAGTGCAATGGATAATACTAGATCACTTGAGCATATTGTTGTCAGCAAATGAAGCCGACAATGAAAGACAATTGATAGATAGAACGATGACCCAGCTTCGATGCTTTGTTGAGGAGACAAACGTAGGAATGATACTTGTATCTCACTTACGAAGAAGTCAATCAGATAAAGGACATGAGGACGGCAATACCATCTCTCTTAGCCAACTGAGAGGGAGTGGATCTATAGGTCAGTTGAGCGATATTTGTTTAGGTGTAATCCGCTCAGTCAGTAGTGGTGACAATACATCTAAGGTTGTTTGCCTCAAGAATAGATTTAATGGTCAGACAGGTGAATGTGGAAATCTTATTTTCCAGAAAGAAACTGGAAGATTAATAGAACATCCAACCGCATTAAATACAGACTATGAATCGTTTTAATAAAGCGAGTATTGCTGTGTTGTTTAAAAAATCAGGGTGTAAACCTTGCAAAGTGGCACAGAAGAATCTAAGAGAAGTACTTCTTGAAAAGAAAGACTTAGATCCGCATATCAAAGTTCTAGATATAGAACATCACAATGCCTTAAGAGGTGTTTACTGTCTCGAAATGTTCCCAACTTTATTGTTGCTGGATAACCACGGACAGGAAGTAAAAAGGACAGTAGGTGGAAAACATTTGACAACTGAATTATTTGAAACTGTACTAACTGCAATACACGATAATCACAGTGACGAACTACCTATTTGATATTGAAACTAACGGCTTACTAGATGAAGGTGATACTGTTCACTGTCTTGTTATTAAAGACTTGGATACAGGAAAGATACATCGTTACGACGAATCAGGTAAGCACGACCATATCGCAGAAGGAGTTAAATCTCTTATGTATGCGAACTCAATATGGGGTCATAATTTAATTTCATTTGATATACCATTTTTAATCAAATGTTATCCATATTTTAAAAAGTACACAGCCAAGGTATATGACACCTTGATTATGTCGAGAATGTTCTTTACTGATTTATTAGATCGAGACTTCCGAAATAAACCACCAAACATGCCAGCCCAAATGTATGGGAGACACGGCTTAGAAGCTTGGGGTTACAGACTCGGAGTTATGAAATCTGAATACGGTAAGAGCTTGGATGGTGATTGGTCATCATACACCCCAGAAATGCTCGAATATTGTGTAGCAGATGTAGAAGCAAACACACCATTAGTTGAATTGTTCAAGCCTAAAATAGATGTTCACGAGACATCAATCAGACTCGAAACAGAGTGTGCAAAGGTAATGCAATGGCAGTGGGAGGTAGGCTTTCCATTTAATGAAGCAAAAGCACATAAGTTAGAAACTAAATTAAGAGTTGAATTAGAAACGCTCTCAGACGAGATGCGATCTACGTTTCCGCATGTAGACGGAGGTAACTTCACACCCGCTCGCCCTAATCAAAACAAAGGGTATGTAACGGGTGCTGAGTTTTGCAGACTTCGAGAGTTCAACCCCACAAGTAGACAACACATAGCTTTTGCTTTCCAGAACTTCCGAGGCTGGGAGGCTATAGAAAAAACAGATACAGGCAGACCAAAGATTGATGAAAAGGTGTTGATGGAACTCGGCACAATTGAATCAAAAAAATTTGCTCGTATTCTTGAATTACAAAAAGCCCTTGGTCAGCTATCAGAAGGACAAAATGCTTGGCTCAAACTTGTTGATAAGACAGGTAAGATTCACCATTCTTGTGCATTAGCTACTAACACATTTAGACAAGCCCATTATCGTCCAAATTTATCTCAAGTAAATTCCGCTGAAGAGTATAGAGAACTCTTTAATGCTGGATCTGGACGAGTACAAGTGGGAGCTGATGCAAGCCAGCTCGAATTGAGAGGACTTGGGCATTACTTGTCACTGTTTGATGGTGGTGAATTTAGTAAGGAAGTTGTAGAAGGTGACATTCATACAAGACTTGCCAAAATTTACGGTACAAGCCGTCAAGTTAGCAAGACTGTTACCTACTGCATGATCTATGGAGGGGGAGACTTTCGCATAGGTTTGTCTGCTGGTTTTGATAAAAAACAGGCAGCAAAAGAGGGTAAAAGGATAAGAGCTGCTGTATTAAGTAACTTAAAAGGTTATAGAGAACTATCACTAGCAATACAACAAAAAGCAAGGTTTGGTGTACTCAAAGCACTGGATGGTAGACCCTTGAGGATAGGTGACAAATCCCACGTTGCCATGAACTATCTAATCCAGAGTGCGGGTGCGATCATTTGCAAGACTTGGCTAGTTGAATCTATTAAAAAACTAAAAGCACAACATGTGGACTTTGTTCCCTTGGCTTTTATACATGACGAAATACAGCTATCAGTTCATCCGAAAGACACAAACGAAGCAAAGAAAATATTAGAGGAAACAATTATTGACGTACAAGCAATGCTCGCTTTTCGATGCGAACTTGCCGCCGAATCAAAGTCAGGACTTACTTGGTGGGACTGCCACTAAAGTTTGTAAGACATGTCATAAACGTAAACCAGATAACCAATTTACTAGAGCTGATGGACGACACAGAGCTACGAGAAACCGCTGTAAAGAGTGTACAAACATTCAAAACAATATCCGCAATACCCTTAAAAAACAACATTCAGAACCCGCCGCTGGTAACTGCCAAATATGTGGACAGTACACGAGCGAGTGGGTATTGGATCACTGTCATAAGAACTTATCTTTTAGAGGGTATATTTGTAGATCTTGCAACAGCGGTATTGGTTTGCTACATGATGATCCCGACACGGTAAAGCGGGCTTTTATTTATCTCACTAATGAAACTGAAACCAACAACAATATTGCTAGACGCTGATTACTTTTTTTATAGAGCAGCATCAGCATCTGAGTATGAAATGACTTGGGACGCTGATCTGACTGTAATCGCTGGTAGTTTAACCAACGGTCAAAAAATAATTAGATCAGATGTTAAGCAATTAAAAGAGAGGTTTGATACAGACGACATAATAATGACGTTTACTGACCTCAAAAACTTTAGAAAAACAATAGATAGTACGTATAAATCCAACAGAACCAAGCGTAAACCTTGTGGATTTAAACGGCTAATTAACTGGGCAATGACTGAATACAACAGTGTTCGCATGCCACAGCTAGAAGCTGATGATGTTTTAGGCATCTTAGCTAGTCGAGGTGATCTAGATAACTTTGTAATTGTAAGTCCAGACAAAGATATGGAGCAAATACCATGCCGTATCTACAACTTGAAGGAAGAGTTTACCCAAACACCTGAGCAAGCAGAGTATAAATTATACGAGCAATGCCTAAGTGGTGACACGGTAGATGGATACAGTGGAGTCAAAGGTATAGGTAAGAAAAAAGCACAGACAATACTTAATAAATGTGATGGTAGTTACTGGGGTAAGGTTGTTGAAACCTACTGCAATAACGGCTACACGGAAGCTGATGCTTTAAGAAACCTAAGACTAGCCAAGATTTTGCATGCAAAGGATTGGGATTTTGATAGAGAAGAACCAATATTGTTCACGCCATGAATAGACCATATCTAACTAAACAGGAACTCACATATATAAGGAATCATTTATTGGTTACTCGAATGTATAAAGGTGTTGAAGTTCCTAATGGTTATGTCATTTGGGAAGAGTGGATGAATGATTTTCTGAAAAAAATAAACGATCAATTAGATGAGTAAGTATTCACCTAACCACTACCAAAGAGGATTCATAGAAGTATGGGACTTCATTGATGATCAAAACCTCGACTACTTTCTTGGGAATGTAATTAAGTATGTTTGTCGAGCTGGACACAAACCAGACGAAGATGTACTTGAAGATCTAAAGAAAGCTAAAACTTATATCTCAAAAAAAATATCCATTCTTGAAAAAGAAAAAGACTATTCTTGAAAAAGACTATGACGCACTATGACTTTTTAGGTCAAGCAATCCAATTTAGATTGCAAATGGATCAGCCTATCGGTAAGGACGCTGATCTAAAACTACAACGAGACCTCATTCGTGAGGAGTACTGGGAGTTTAATCAAGCAGTTGCTGATTATAAACCAGATGAAGATGCACTCAAAGAACTAGCAGATCTTGTCTTTGTTTGTTTTCAATATGCCACCGCTGCTGGATGGGAACTTGATGAAGCTCTAGACAGAGTATTCAAAAGTAATATTTCCAAGCTAGAAGATGGTAAGCCTGTCAAAAACAAATCAGGCAAAGTCACTAAAGGTCGAAACTACAAACCCCCTTATTTAGAAGATTTAGTATGAATGAAAAGATAGCCAGAACAGGACGTGTACAATCTTGGCTTGATGAACCATCACACCGACTACCTGTTTCCTGTACAATCGTTGTACCCGAAGATGATATGGAGTCTATTCAGGACTCTTGGACATTTGCAAGTTACGCATTAAGACACGGAGCTGGAGTAGCTGTACACCTAAGCAACCTTAGACCAAAAGGATCTGATAATGGTAGAGGTTTGATTGCTAGTGGGGCTGTAAGTTTTGGCAAGATATATTCAACTCTTAATGAAGTACTGAGGAGAGGTGGAGTGTATAGATCAGGTGCGATTACACTGCATCTTGACGCAGACCATAAAGACTTAGTAGATTTTATAACTGCAAAAAGGGGCGAGTTACCTTGGGTTAAAAGGTGTGTAAATATAGATCAGGAGTCATGGGACAATCTCGATAGTCTTACAAGAAGTTTGTTATTACATGGCATACAGGCTGGAGATATTTGGTTAGCTAAAAAGAAGTATGACAAGAAAGGTAGAAGAGTTAGGTTTAATGTTTGTTTAGAGGTTGCCCTTTTAAATAAAGGCAGTTGTTTGCTCCAACATGTGAACTTGGCAGCGTGTGAGAAACAGGAACTTATACCTGTATTTGAACAGGCGATGAAGGAACTATGTGAACTACATCCAAAGACAGGTGTAGATAGAGATGGTTACTATCGTCATCCTAAAGAGGATAGACAGGTTGGCTTAGGAATGATTGGTCTAGCTAACTTCCTTAGTTATTACAATGTTTCATACAAAGAGTTTGGAGAAGCGTTGGCATTACTAAATGCTGATCGTGCGCCTGAACAAGACAATGAAGCATACGATCTCGCAATCTATTTTATGAGGGCTATTAATGCCGCTGCTGATGTAGCTGACAAGTACAACATGGATAGAGCTTTTGCTATTGCTCCTACTGCAACTTGTTCATATAGATACTCCGATAGAAATGGCTATACTTCTACACCTGAAATTGCTCCACCAATCGCAACCAGTGTTGATAGAGATAGTTCAACTTATGGAGTTACAGCCGTTGACTATGGTTATGTTGAGACTGCTTGGGAGGTTGGTTGGGAAGCATACTATTCTGTTGCTACTGGAATGTGTCAGTTGTTAGAAAACACTGGACTATTTCATGGCTATTCATTTAATACATGGACAGATGTATGCAAATACGATGAGGAGTTTATTCAGAGATGGTTAGACTCTCCACTGACAAGCATGTATTACTCATTAAGAGTGATGCCTGATACTCAAAGAAAGGATGATGCCGCTGCACTAATTGATGATGAAGATTATAAAGACCTATTTAATTTTGAAGAAAACGATGTGTGTTCAACTTGTGCAGAATAATGACTAGCCCCTATACGAAATTAAAAAATAGAAAAAGAACATGGACTCCAATAGAAGTAACTAAAGGAAAACTATTGGAGGGTTCTGAGGAAACTTTTTACAGAGCTTTAGCACTAAGAACGTTAGAGCTTCCTGTAAAAGAAATGCTCGAACAAGGATTAGCAAAGGAGTTACCAAAGATAGATGGATGTGAAGAAGCCCTTAGATCAAATCAGAAAGACGAAGACAAGCACGATCTTGCTTTCAACTATCTCGTTAATGCACATGGTGTGGATGAGAAGGCAGAAAGAGAGGCAAATGTCATTCGTAAGGCATGGCTTGAAGCTCCAGAACACCCCATTCTTAAAACGGCTGTTTTGGAAAGATCGGTATTTTTTGTACTTCTACCTTTTTATAGATACTGTGGTGACATGGCTGCTAGGTCAATATCTCAAGATATATCTGGCGATGAGTCGATTCATGTATTACAGCATCAAATGGTCTGCAAAGATTTAGGTATAGATAATGCTAAAAACCTAGATAATCTAAGAAGACAAACTGTTGCTTGGGTAATGGATACTCTTGGCAACTCAGATAACAAATATCTAAACAAAGACTTTTGGATTAACACTAGCGACTCACTATATCGCAGTGGTAAAGCCAACTTACAAGAAACCAAACGCTCCCGTATGCCAGCATTTTTCGAGAGCGATAATAGAGACCTACCTTCATATGGATAGTTTTACCGTTATGAATGGGGGTGTTGGATATCTAGATGAACTCATTGAGGAACTAGAACTTACATTCCCTGCATATACTCCCAACCCTGATGACACCCTCGCAAAGATTATGTATAAAGCGGGGCAGCGTAGTGTCGTTGAACATTTACAAAATAAAAAAGATGTGCCAACCTGACTTACCAGAGATGCCTGAGTATAAGGAGCAGAAGACACCTCCTTCAACTCCCAATGCACTTTCACCTCAAGGAGTAGAGAATTTAGCAGCACCTGTTTCCACATCTGCTGGACAAGGTGATGAAGTAAAAATTAAAAAGAAAAGTTCTAAAAAAGATTTATTGGCGAGAACTAAAGGAGTCAACAGATTTCGTATTCCTTTAAACACTCAAGGCGGCGGAAGCGGCAAGGGTCAATTAAATATTCCTAGATAAACAATGAAAGAAACAGCGTTATCACGCTATGAAAGTTTGAGATCAGGAAGACAACAGTTTCTAGATGCGGCAAGAGAAGCAGCTGCGTTGACAATACCTTACCTAATGACTGAAGAAGGTTTCGGTGAAGGCGAAAAGCTACCGATACCTTGGCAGTCCTTGGGAGCTAAAGGATGTAACGTATTGAGTTCAAAACTCATGCTTAGTCTTTTCCCTCTAAATACAAGTTTCTTTAAGTTATCAATTAACGAAAAAGAACTCGCAACCCTACCAGAGATAACCCCAGACATTAGATCAGAAATTGATTTGACATTAGCCAAGATGGAACGAACCATCATGCAGCAAATATCAGAATCTAGTGATCGAGTTACTCTATACTCAGCAATGAGACATTTGGTTGTCACAGGCAACGTATTATTGTTTTCTGGGAAAAAGCATTTGAAACTGTTTCCGCTCAATCGTTTTGTAGTGGACAGAGATGGCAATGGAGAGATATTGCACATCGTAACTAAGGAGCATGTTCATAGATCATTACTACCAAAAGAGTTTCAGAAACTACCTGATGGACAGCCTAATATAAATAGTGCTGGAGAAGATGGGGTTAAGCATGGCATAGCTGGAAGCGATGTCGAAGATGCAACTATCTTTACTCATGTAGAACTTAAGGATGGATCTCATAAGTGGTATCAAGAATGTGACGGAAAAATTTTACCTAACTCTCAAGGGTCTAGTCCTAAAAATATTAGTCCTTGGATTTGTTGTAGATTTAATATCACAGATCAAGAGAGCTACGGAAGATCAAGAGTATCTGAATATCAAGCAGACTTACAAAGTCTAGATGGACTAATGCAAAGCATGGTTGAAGGAAGTGCAAGTATGGCGAAGGTCGTCTTTGCAGTTTCACCAAGCTCGGTAACAAAACCACAGTCCCTAGCTAGAGCTGCAAACGGAGCAATAATTTCTGGACGAGCAGATGATGTTAGCGTCATCTCTACAAACAAACAGTCTGACTTCAGAACTGTAAGAGAGATGATAGAGATATTAACTCAAAGAATATCTGATGCTTTCCTTATCCTTAGTCCTAGACAATCAGAACGTACTACTGCTACAGAAATATCAGCAGTACAACAAGAGTTGAACGAACAACTATCAGGAGTTTACGGTAACTTAACTATTACTTTATTGACTCCATATCTAAATAGAAAGCTACACATACTTCAAAGAAATAAATCTATCCCACAACTACCAAAAGGCTTGATAAGTCCTGTAGTTGTAGCTGGATTAAATAGCCTTGGTCGTCAACAAGACAAGGTAGCTTTAATGGAATTTATGAATACAGTAGCGCAATCGCTTGGTGCGGAAGCGTTAGCTAAATACATAGTTCCTACAGAAGTATTAAAACGTCTAGCTGCTGCGTCAGGTATTGAGACATTGAACTTGATTAAAGATCAATCAACAATGGATCAAGAAATGGCACAGATGCAACAACAACAAACCCAAGACACGCTTATGAAACAGGCGGGTCAACTAGCGAAATCCCCAATAGCGGAGCAAGTATTAAATGGCAACCAACAGCAAGAACCCCCAGCCCTCAAACCAGAAGAAGAAGGAGGAGTCCCCATCCCCCAGCCCCAAGGTGGAGAAGGTACAGGACAAGGAGAGGATAACCTCAGCGGGTAACTACGAACTTAAAGAAAAAATAACAAGATCATTTGGATCAGCAAAAACTACATTTCACTAAACCATGCCAAGTAAGATGATTGATCCTACTGAACAGAATCAGTCGGAGAAAGAAGCAGAAGCTCAAGCTTATGCACAGGGACAAGCTAACGAGGAAGCATTACAAGCTGACAAAGAAGCAACCCTAGCAGCTCTTGAAAAAGAAAATGAAGCACAAGCTCTTATTGATGGTAAGTTTAAAAATCAAGAAGACTTACTATCTGCTTATAAAGAACTTGAAAAGAAACTCCATAAGCCAGAAGAAGAAAAAGAAACTGAAGAGCAACCTACTGAAGATAAACAGGAAGAAGAAACACCTGTAATGGAACAGAGTCTTCAGAAGGCTGCTGATGTGTTCAGAGACAAAGGTGAATTAACTCCAGAAGTCATCGAAGATTTATCGAAGATGGATAGTAAGGATTTAGTTAAAGCTTACATGGATTTTTATTCAAAAAATCAAAACCAAGCTTTAGCACAAAGCGCAGTATCTCAAATACATGAAATTGCTGGAGGAGAACAAGGTTATAACGATCTCATGCAATGGGCATCTACTAATCTTCCAGAACAAGATGTTATGGAATTTAATAAAGTTGCTGAATCTAATAATTCTGTAGCTATTAAGTTTGCAGTAGAAGCTTTAAATAATAGATATAAAAATTCTGAAGGATATGAGGGTCAATTATTAACTGGCAAATCACCGACCAACGACGGGCAAAAACCATACCGTAGCCATGCAGAACTTGTGCGGGATATTGGTAATCCTTTATATCAATCTGACCCAGCGTTCAGACAAGATGTGGAGGCGAGACTAGCTCGTTCACCCGAACTTTTATAACAACGAATAGTGACAGCTACAACACATACTTTTCAAGACGGAAAATATTCAGTCCGTCAGGTAGAGGTTGCGAGACAACCTGTTACCGCAAGGCAGTTAGCCGCTGGAGCGGCAAGTGCAAATACAGCGTTAACAGCTACCGTGCGCATAATTAGTGTACGGGCTGTAGGTGCTGACATTAGATATTCCATAGGAACATCGGCTCAGACAGCAACAACATCTAGCCACTTTATTGGTAATGGTGAAAGATTAACTTTGGTTGTTCCAAGTGGAGCAAACATTGGCGTTATTAGAAACGCATCAACAAACGGTACACTCGAATTAACGGAGCTAGATTAATGGATTGGGAAAACGTAGAACTAACAAACGGAAGGATGGCAATGATTGGTATAATGGCAGCTCTTGGAGCTTACATATTTACTGGTCAAATAATTCCTACTATTTGGTGAACGAATGAATGTTCAACCCACCTCATTGGCATCATAAGAATATTAAATTTCCAAAAAAAGAAATTGATATTGTTTCTTCCAAATTAAAACAAATACCAATACCCTTTAAAAATAATTGTTTCACAACTTTCTATCAAGATACTCTTCGTCCAGAATCCATATGGTATGAAAATTACAGTGAGATTCTGGAGGATATTCTATCAAGTATAGGAATCTTCCAAAATGGAAAATATGATTATTATTATTGGGCGCAGCTATATGTAGATGGTAGTACACATGGAGTTCATAACCATGTTCCTAACTCTGATATTAGTTTTGTACATTTCCTACAAGTTCCTGACGAACCTTTGTTTAGATTTACAAATACTATAGGTGACTACTATTTACCAAAACAAGAAGAAGGTGACATTATATGTTTCCCATCATGGGCATGGCACGAAGTTATAACTAATAAATCTAATACAGAAAGGTTAGTCGTATCTGGAAATATAAATATCACCGATATGTCACCAATACCATTGGAGAATAGCAATTGAAAGTAATAGACAACTTCTTACCTGATGATGTTTTCGAGAATATTCAAAACAAACTCATGGATACAATGTGGATATTTCAGAAAACTGTAGCTATAAAAAGAGATAAAGAAGAATTTGAAAATAGTTTTTACACACATGTTGCTTATAAGAATGATGTACCAGTATCAGAAATGTTCGAGCATCTTCAATATTTCCATACTGATAAAAGACTTGGTTTAAAATCAATGCTTAGATTAGTTATAAACGCCTACCCTTACACACCTAAATTGTATGAACATTCAAATCATTATGATTTCTTCTACGAACATAAGGGTGCGATATTGTATCTAAACACCTGTGATGGTTATACTTTTGCTGAAGGACAGAGAGTTCAATCAATAGCAAATCGTGTACTTTTACATGACCCTTCAAACCTGCATCACAGTACTACAACTACTAATGCACAAAGAAGAGTTATATGTAATTTAAATTATTTTTAATGCTACGTCCGTTCATCCCTTCGGGGACGCATGAAAACTAAGCATGGAACGGGGCTTAGTATATGGAGATGACAATGAAAAAAGTTACTTTCGTATATCGTGGCGTTGCTTACACAAGAGTAATCGGTTAGGCGATCTTGGGGGGTTCGATTCCTCCCTACTCAATTTCCCATTAGCCCGATACGTCGGATAACTACTGGGGTGTACACCTCGGAAAGAGGGTTAAATCTTTCAAACCTTAGACATGTCGAAATTGTAAATATCTTTTTTATAGGAGTTAAAGACCATGACTAACATGGCAAACATTACCAGACCCAACTCGGTCAATGGTAATCAGAGCAATACATTTGCAAACAAATATGCGACAGCGTTAACCGTCTTTTCTGGCGAAGTATTTAACGCATTTAACGCAGCTTCAATCGCTAAAGGTCTAGTTAGAAGCTACACCTTGAGAGGAGCAAAGAGTAAGCAGTTCTTACTACAAGGAACACTCGGAGCGGGTTTCCATACCGCTGGGCAGCCTATACTAGGAGATACAGCATTAAAGGCAAACGAAGTAACCATTAATGCAGATGACCTATTAATAAGCTCTCAGTTTGTATATAACCTCGATGAGATTCTTTCTCAGTACGGTCAAAGATCTGAGATCAGTAAGCAGATCGGTGAGGCATTAGCAAAATTCTACGATCAGAGAATCTTCAGAGTTCTTGATATAGCATCTAGAGCTAGTGCAGCCGTAACAGGTGAGCAAGGTGGATTTGAAGTTTCTATCGGATCTGGTAAGCAGTTTGATGCACAAGCTATCGTTGACGGTATCTTCGAGGCAAGAGCTGTACTAGAAGAGCGCAACGCTCCTACTGATGGAATCTCTTGTGTACTTTCTCCACGTCAGTACCTATCACTTATTTCTTCTGTTGATACAAATATTCTTAACAGAGAGTTAGGTGGAACACAGGGTTCTGTAAACAGTGGCGAAGGACTTTACTCTATCGCTGGAGTTAAGTTATACAAGTCAAATAACCTTCCTTTCATGGCAGCTTATAACTCAGCAGTAACTGGGGAAAATAACGACTACACAGATGCAAATGACAAATGTGCAGGATTAATTTTCCATAGAGAAGCCGCTGGCGTTGTTGAGACTGTTTCTCCAACTGTGGAAACAACATCTGAATCTTTCAGAGTTCAGTACCAAGGTGACTTAATTGTAGGAAAACTAAGTATGGGTGTAGGCGCATTGCGTACATCAGTTGCTGGTTCATTACAAGCAAAATAATTTTTAGTTCCCACGGGCATCTCGCCCGTCGGGGCTTCTCATTCCCTAGAAATAAATGGCAACTAAATTAACAAAACTCGGTGCTGTCAATATTGTTATATCTAATATTGGTCAAGCACCTGTAACCTCACTCGCAACACTTAACCCAGCCGCAAAATTAGCAGAACAAATTTTAGACGAAGTATCATTATCTACTCAGTCTGAGGGCTGGGTGTTTAATACTGAGCAAGATTATCCCTTTACACCTAATAATTCAAAAGAGATTCTTGTACCTGCCAATGTTCTTTCATTAGACTTCGTAAGTTTTGGTGATAAAAATACAGTACTCAGAAGTGGAAAGCTTTACGATAAACGAAATCATACATACGAGTTTGACAATATTGTTTATGGAAAAGTTACTTGGGTATTTGATTTTGTTGATTTACCAGAAGTATTCAAAAACTATATTGCTATGCGAGCTGCAAATGTTTTTGCAAATAGATCAATTGGTAGTAATGAAATAGTTAAATATTCAAAAGAAGAAGAGCAAATTGCTAGAGCTGCCGTCATGGAATATGAGACACAGCAAGGCGATTACAACATGCTCAATGATAGAGCGGGCGGTACAGAGTTTCATACATATTTACCATACAACGCTATTAAGAGGTAACAATGGCAGCAATATCACAACAAGTACCTAATTTATTAGGAGGTGTTAGTCAACAAGCAGATCCATTAAAACTCGCTGGACAAGTAAAAGAAAGTGTCAATGCTTATTTAGATCCAACTTTCGGATGTAGAAAAAGACCTCCCCTTCAATACATAAAAAATTTAGCCTCAGATATTCCATCTACTGCTAAGTGGTTTTTTATTTTACGAGACAGCCTAGAGCGTTACGCCGTCACAATATATAAAAATACTGCTTCACCTTACGATATGAAGGTAAGAGTATTTGACTTAAATAGTGGTGATGAAAGAACGGTTACTATCGGCTCTAATGTAAATGATTATATAGATACTGATGATCTTAATACTTTAAGTACGTTTACTTTAGCTGACTTTACTTTGATAGCTAATAGTAAAAGAGAAGTCAGTATGAACCAAGTTGCTCTGACTGATGATCCAGAGGAAGCTTTGGTGATGATTAATACTGTTGCTTATAACACAACCTATAGTGTTGACTTAGCTAGAGATGGTGTAAGTACTCAAACGAAAGTTTATAAAGCTACAGGTTTAGAAGTAACTCCAGCGTCATATGAAGTAGCAGATGGTGGTTTATGTCCTAATCATTCAGCAACAGATCATTCTTATAATCACCCAACAGATAATACAAAGACAGGATTACAATTCCGTTTAGTCAATCAATGTTCGGCTTATTTTGATGAAGCTTCAAACGCATATAGATCAAGATATTCAGCAAGTATTATTCTCAAAAATGGTGGAAGTGGTTGGAGAGTTGGAGATAATTTTGATGTTACACAATCTGGTAAAACATTTAATGTAAGAGTTTCTTCAGAAGCTTTTGAATTTACATATGCTAGTGACGGAACAGCTACATTTACAACGCCAAGTAATGCAACAAGTGGAACTTTAAAAGTTGACGATATAGTTAATGATTTAAAAGCTGATATAAATAATATTTCTGGATATACTGCTGAGTCTATTGGTCATGTCATAAAAGTTAAGCGAAGTGATACTAGAAGTTTCAACATAGCAGTTCGTGGTGGTACGACTAACAAAGCGATGGATGTTATTAAAGGAACAGCCAACGATGTAAGTAAATTACCAAGTCAATGTTTTCCTGATTTCTTTGTGAAAGTAGCAAACACATCGGAATCAACCTCTGATGATTACTATGTAAAATTTGTTCCTGATGCGGCTGGTATAGCTGGAACTGGTTCTTGGGTTGAGACAGTTAAGAAAGGCATAAATATAAGCTTTAACCCATCTACTATGCCTCACGCTTTAATAAGGCAAGCGAATGGTACTTTTACTTTAGACCCTTTAAACTCTAGTGGTACACTGGGAGGTTTCTCAGATAGAGAAGTTGGGGATACAGAGACAAACCCTGATCCAAGTTTTGTAGGACGAGCCATTTCAGGCATGACATTCTTCGCTAACCGTTTAGGTTTTCTGTCCGAAGATGCAATCATAATGAGTCAAGCTGGAGACTTTCTTAACTTCTTCGCAAACTCATCTATGACTACCAGTGATGCTGACCCTATCGATCTAACAGCAGCTTCAGATAAACCAGCGTTTTTAAAAAATGCAATAGGAACTCAAAAAGGTTTAGTACTATTTGCTGAACATGCACAATTTTTATTAGCTACACAAGACGTTGCATTTGCTCCAGCTACTGTAAAACTGACGGAAATTTCTAACTACACATATAAGTCAGCCGTACTACCTCAAAGTCTTGGTGTAAGTATCATGTTCCCAACCGAAACAGACACTTATAGTCGAGTATTTGAGATGTCATCGGATTCAGTTGATAACCGTCCAGCGTTTGCTGAGATTTCGAGAATCATCCCAGAATACATACCAAAGGATTTAACTTTTGCAGCGGCTTCACCTAACAATAGTTTTGTTTTATTTGGTGATAATAGTAATACGATTTATTATTTCAAATTTTATAACGCTGGTAATGAAAGACAAATAGCTGGATGGGGTAAATGGGAACATCCATGTCAAGCAAGAGGATATGTGTTTGATAATGACACTGCCTATGTAGTGACTTATGACGGCACTAATTATGGGCTGTCGAAATTAGAAATGATTGATGATCCTAATAATAATGCTATTGATACAGGATTTACTAAGTTCACACCTAGAGTTGATTTCCTACAACACAAAGCTGATATAACAACATCGGCATCTTCTAATACTGGTAAAACTAAAGTTCGATTTGCCAACCATAGTTATATAACTGGAAAACAACCGATCATCATGTTTACTGGTAGTGGTAATACATCTGGTGAGTATGAGCGGCCAACAATATTAACTGACGGCACAGGAAAATATATAGAAACTGACACCACAAATTTATCTGGTAATTATGTTATCGGTCTTGAATATCAGATGTCAGTTCAGCTACCCAGCTTCTTTATTAAACAAGAAACAAGAGCTGATCGGGTAGATATTCCAATGGTAGAAACTCTATTTTTAGATCTATATCATTCTGGAAGATATGACGTAATCATAAAAAGATTTGGTTACGACGATTTCACCTTCACTGTAGAAGCGGCACTAGCCAGTATCTACGAAGCTAACGCTCCTATTATTGAAGAAGTGATAACTAAACAAGTACCTATTTATAACCTTGGATCTGAAACAACAGCGACTATAAATGCTATTGATCCTATCCCAAGCGCAATAACTGGATACAGCTTTAGAGGACACTACAACAAGAGAGGAATAGCGCAATTAAAATAACCCCGTATTATCGGGCGGCTACTTTTGATGATGTATTGCAAGTTGCCAATAATCTTTTACCTGAAGATTTACAAGAAATGGAAGGCTTAGGACATAGTGTTCTAGGTCTTTTCTTTTCTTATTATGCTAGTGATCCATGTCTAGCTTTTTTTAACAAATATGGTGATATAGCGGGTATAGGTGGTATCTCATATATTTCCCCACTACAAGGAAGTATATGGATGATTTGTACTCCACATATAAAAGAGAATCCTATTACATTTGTTAAACAAGTTAAGAAGTGGTTAAGCGAGCAAAAGCAATATAAAGTTCTAACTAACAAAGTAGACGCTAGAAATAAATTTCATCACAAACTTCTAAAACTTTTAGGTTTTAAATCAATCAGAAAAGTTATAACCGAACCTTATCAACTTCCCTATATAGAGATAGTAAAATTATGTGCCTAGTAGAAGGGATGTTTGGTGCAACAGCGGCGGCAGCTCAAACAGCTCAAGTTATAGCTGGATTAACAATATCAGCGGGTAGCCTAGCTAATACCGTTCTGAACGCTAATTATCAAACGAGAGTTGCACAAAGACAAGCAGACACCCAACATCAAAATCAACAAATACAGCAAAATTACGACAATAAAAGAACCGTATCAAATCATATTGCAGCTATAAGAGCGCAGCAATCAGCATCACTCGCAGGTCAAAAGGATATTATTAATGCTAATACGGCAGCTAATAGAGCATACGAAGCTGAACAATTTAAAAAGTTGGACGCAAGAAAAGCGGCTGCTTTCAAAATGCAAGATATATATTCAAAAGAAATAGGTGCTAAGGGTTCAATTTGGGCTACAGGTGCTACTGGTCAATCTATTGGTTTGTTAGCTATGGATGCTGAACGGAAAGGTGGATTTGCCAAAGCTAAAGAAACGGCTACTAAGGAAAGCACTTATGGTCAGTCAGATATAGCTATGTATAACCTAGAAACCCAACGACAATCCAAAGTTAATATTGCACTCGCATCAATACCAGCTCCAGTACAAGCACCTGAATTTGCTCCTGAGATTACAGGAAATTACCCATTGGGATTAGGACTCCCAGAATACAATTTTGGTTAAATGGCAAGAATTTATAGAGAGCCATCTTTTAATAACCAGTTCAGATCATCTGCCCAAGGTGGGCAATTTGTTCCTGAAAAAGCTTTCGATCCATCGAAACAAATAAGGGACAAAGCTAAACAAGATGCTGAAAATATTAAAAGTTTACAACGCTCACAACAGCGGCAAGCTGCTGTTAATGAAGGGAATTTTAGAGCATCAGTAGCTAAAGGTAATGCAAATTTTACGAAATTAAAGGGATTACTTAGCTTTACTCAAGATGGTCTAACTACCATTCAAAAAATAGAAGAGATCAAAAAGGAAGAAGAAGGTAGGCAAGAGGGACTAAAATTTCTCAAACCTGAATATGGTGGATCTATAGTTGATGAAAAAGAGAATAAGAACCTTGAAAACGTAGCTGAATATGAGACTGATTTAACGAAATCAAATGTTGATCTTGTAAAACAAGCTAAGTCAGTCAGCGAAAATAATGCGAAGGTTGAAGAAGAGATAATAGTAGACAATGCTGATAATGAAGCAAAAAGATCATCTACTCAAATAACTACTTATACAGCAGCGGCAAGTTTAGAAAAAGATCTCGAAGCATTTCTAAGAAGTGATACAAAAATCCAATTAGCTGACGGAACGATTATTGTTGCTAAAGACGCAACCGTAGATCAGCTTGAAGCAGTTATAGATGTAGGCTTAGACTTCGTTACCAGTTCATATTTCCCTGATCAGTTAAGTGGTAAGGCTTTATACGAAACATATATCCCAACAGCAAAACGTGTATATGGTGGTTTATTAAATAAATTTACAAAGGAAAAAATAGCTTTTGCTCAAGAGAAAAGAATTTTAGAGCATACTGATTTAGCAACAGTAGAGTTAGACAAAGGTAAACCCGCTTCAGAAGTCATAACTCAATTATCTGAAAAGCTTTATACAACAGGTGCATATGATACTCCAGCTAAAGCTTTTGAAGCTTCATATAATCATCTATCAAATTACTATAGATCAAACCAAGATGAAGATGGTGCGGCTGCTTTATTAAATACATTCAAGATAGTTAAAGATGGTAAAGGTCAAGAAGGTACAAAATTAGCTGACGATCCTGTTTACAGTATCAAAATTATGAATCTGATAGCTCAGATACAGAATGATAAGGTGAATATAAAAAAAGCTACCATCAGAAAGTATGAGAAAAATATGTTTGAGAAATTGGATGGTGTTAATGATTCCAAAGAAAGAAGAGATATTGTTCTTGAATCAGTCA
>Ga0066371_10000055_pt1 | contig 22649 bp, 25 predicted proteins | sample Knorr_S15_td_DCM_FD_71214 | JGI IMG/M metagenome (GOLD analysis project Ga0066371, IMG submission 71214) | Marine microbial communities from Southern Atlantic Ocean transect - Knorr_S15_td_DCM_ad_63m_LV_B | ecosystem: Environmental > Aquatic > Marine > Oceanic | place: Southern Atlantic ocean... | reverse complement strand
ATTTCGTGAGGAATGTATTCAATTAAATGATTTCTGTCAGTAACTCCTAAAAATATCGAATCTGGAAATTTAGAAAGAAACTGATCGTATATACCACCACCTCTGCCAAGTCTTCTGCCGTTAATGTCAAACCCTATTCCAGGTACTAAAAAAATATCTGCTCTGTCTATAATTTTTAAATTTTTTGGTTGATAAACATTATATTTATTTTTTTCTAAGGGGTCTTCATATTTGCAGATTTTTGTTTCTTCATTAACAACACAGGTTGTAGTTAGTAGAGAGTGTGTGGATAAGTAATCATTTATATTAATTTCATTTTGAATTGGAATATATGTGCATACGATTTTATTTTTTATAATTTCATTTAGCTTAGTTAAAACTTTGGGGTCGTACTCAGAACTGACCATTGAGATAGCTTTTAGTTTCAATCTTAATTCTATTTTTTCAAACATAATTTATTATGTAAATGATTCTACATTACACTTACACCATGTTGAAGAACAAATTATTAACCTGGTTCAATCTACTAATCATGGGCATTTACACAATTCCTGTTGCATATTCAATTTGGTTTGTGGGACTATTTAATAGATTTACGAAAATTAAATACTATATAGCTCAATCCTGGACAGTTCCATGGATGTGGGCAGCAAGATCAAAGGTAACATTAGTAAAAAATTATGACTATAAAAAGAACCAGCCTTATGTTGTAATATCAAATCATTTATCAAATTTAGACCCTATGATGCAATTTAAATACTTAAAAATAAAATGGGTATTTATGGCTAAAAAAGAAGTTTATAAATTGCCTTTCTTTCGCACTGCTGCAAAATCATTTAATTTCATAAAAGTCGACAGATCTGATAAGAATGATCGACAGAGTATAAATGAACAAGCAAAAACACTTTTTAAAAATGGTTGGTCTATTATGGTATACCCACAAGGAACAAGAGCTAAAGTTGATAACTTTTTACCATTTAAAAGTGGTGCATTTCACATAGCTTTAGATAATAATATTCCAATACTCCCAGTTGTAATTGCTGGTACTGGAGATATTTGGCCAAGAGGTAGTAAGTTTATGAAAAGTGGTAAAGCAATTATTAATACTTTAGAACCAATAGATATTTCAAAATATTCTAAAGACAACATAGATCAGCTGGTTTTAGAAACCCAAGAAAAAATGAAAAGCGTTTATAAAGAATTAACTGCATCTATAAAATAATTTAAAATCTACAATACAAATATGGACATCATATTAGGAGCAGTTTTAATCTTTTCTTTAAGATTAATAGATCAAACACTTGGTACATTAAGACTACTTTATGTAAACAAAGGTAAACCTGGATTAGCTGCAATATTAGGATTCGTTGAATCTGCTATTTGGGTAGTGGCTATTTCAAGAGTAATACAAGATTTAAATGATCCATTATTAATTATTGGATACGCTTTAGGGTTTGCTATGGGAACAATTGTTGGTTCTTATATAGAATCAACAATTGCAATAGGTGATGTAGTTATAAGAATTTTTTCATCTAAAGATGACCAAGAAGATCTACTACCTAATGCACTTAGAGAAGCTGGTTTTGGAGTTACGATTATTAATGGTAAGGGTATGGAAGGAGAAGTTACTATTGCTTGGTGCGTAACACCAAGGAAAAAACTTAGAACTGTACTAAAAATAGTTGAAGAAATAAGCCCTGAAGCCTACGTAACGACTGAACCTACAAGTCCTACAAAATTAACTGGAAATAGAAAGTAGTTTAGAGACCTTTTTCAAACTCATCTTCAAAAGAAACCCTTTTCCTATTTGAAGACTTGTTATTATTTTCAGGTTTTTTACCACTTCTATTATTTCTGTTTCCATTTCGTGGTCTTGAAGGTTTTCTGTCTCCAGATTTACCTTTACTCTCCCCTACAGCTTCATCAGGAATATCAAGATCTTCTACCGGGGACAAACTAACTTTTCCATTCTCTATAGAATCAACTTTTACTTTTATTTTGTCACCATTTTTTACAACAGCTTCAGTATTATTAACTCTTTTAGATGAATGAAATTTAGAGACATGTAATAATCCATCTCGACCTGGTAGAATATTTACAAAAGCACCATATGTTGCAACACTTACGACTTCTCCGTCATATTCTGCTCCAACTTCTGCTTCAGGTGGATCAATAATTAACATAACCATTTCTTTACCTGCAGTAATAGCATCTTCTTCAGTAGAACCGAGTGTTAAAATACCATCATCATCAATTTCAACTGAACAGCCAGTTTCTTCCTCAATTTTTCTGATATTTTTACCCTTAGGACCAATAACTTCTCCTATTTTATCTTTTGGAAGTTCAATAGTTTCTAATCTAGGTGCATTACCAGATAAACTTTCAGCCGGTTCAGAAATTGTATCTTCCATTATGTCAAGAATATGATGTCTAGCATCCATTGCTTGATTTAGTGCACCTCTTAAAACATCAGAAGGTAGTCCTTCAATCTTCATATCAAGTTGTAATGCAGTTATTACATTTCTTGTACCAGCAACTTTAAAGTCCATATCTCCAAGTGCGTCTTCTGCACCAAGTATGTCTGTAAGAGTTACATAGGTATCATCTTTAGAAATTAATCCCATTGCAATACCCGCTACATGTTCTCTAATTGGCACTCCAGCTGCCATTAGTGAGAGACTGGATGCACAAACCGAGGCTTGAGATGTTGAACCATTAGATGATATAGCTTCACTAACTACTCTAATAGTGTAAGGAAAGTCAATCTTTGGTGGTATAACTGGAACTAGAGCTTTTTCTGCTAAAGCACCATGACCAATTTCTCTTCTCTTTGGACCCCTCATAGGATAAGCTTCACCTGTTGAATAAGGTGGGAAGTTGTAATGATGCATGTATCTTTTAGAAGTTACTGTATCAATAGTATCTAACATTTGTTCTAACCTTGACATACCAAGGGTAGTTACATTTAGTACCTGAGTTTCTCCTCTTAAAAACAATGAAGACCCATGGACAGTAGGCAGTAAATCAATCTCAGATGAAATATTCCTAATGTCTGTTGGGGTACGACCATCTAGCCTTGGACCACCTGTTAAAACTCTATTTCGAACAGTAGATTTTACTAAAGATTTAAAAGCTAGTTTTATTGCTTTTGTATTATCTATTTCGTCATCTAGAAACTTTTCAATTACTTCTTCTTGTAATTCACTCTGCTTTTCACTTCTTTCAGATCTATCAGTTAAAGCAGTTATAGAATCTACTTTGTCAGAATATTCATCTGTAATTTTAGTTTTAAGCTCTTCTGAATAATCTTCAACAATAGGCCAATCTACTATAGGAATATCTCTTTTACTAACAAGCTCTTTTTGAGCTTCAATTAATTTTGCAATATATTCTTTTGATAAATCAATACCATCAGCAACTATAGATTCAGAAGGTGCTGTGCTTCCGTTATCAATTTTTTCAAATGCATCATCGCTAGCACCAGCTTCGACCATTACAATATCAACTTCACCGTTGGTATTTAAACTTCCAGCTACAACCATGTCAAAAACAGATTCTTCTATTTCAGTGTTAGTTGCTTGAACTACCCAATTGTCATTAATTAAAGACATTCTCACTGCGCCCACTGCAGATTCAAGTGGAACACCTGCAAGTTGTAATCCTAATGAAGCAGCATTAAGTGCTAGAATATCATATTCATTTTCGTTATCTACGCTTAAAACTGTTGCGATTATTTGTGTTTCACATCTAAATCCATCTTTAAATGACGGACGAAGTGGTCTATCTATTAACCTACAAGCTAAAATTGCTTTTTCGGTTTGTCTTCCTTCTCTTCTAAAGAATCCACCAGGTATTTTTCCTGCTGAGTACATTCTTTCTTCTACATCAACTGTTAAGGGAAAGAAATCAATTCCATCTCTTACTGATTTATTAGCTACTGTAGTTACTAATACATTTGTATCTCCCGAAGTAACAACAACTGAACCTGGAGCTTGTAAAGCTAGTTTTCCAGTTTCAAATGCTATTTCAGAATTACCAATACTTACTTTTACATTGTCTATTGACATATAACCTCTTTCGTGACCAAGGTTATTAATTGTCAGCTTTCAACAAAAGCTCTCAATTAATAACTCGAGATCAAATAATTATCTTCTTAAACCAAGCTTCTCTATAATATCACGATATCGTTGAACATCTTGATTTTGTAAATATTGAAGTAGTCTTCTTCTCTTACCAACCAACATTAAAAGACCTCTTCTGGTGTGGTGGTCTTTCTTATGTGTTTTCAAATGTTCAGTCAGGTGTTCAATTCTATTGCTAAGTAAAGCGACTTGTACTTCAGCAGAACCAGTATCGCTTTCTGACTTACCGTATTCTTTTATAATTTCTTGATTACTTTTCATTCGAGATAATAATAGTACTTCGTATATCTAATGTGAGATTATTTATTTTTAATTGACTTTATATCAATTGAAATTTGGTTCTTTAACTCTTCTATATTATCAAATTTTATTTCATCTCTAATGAAAGAGACCAATTCGACTCCTAAAAATGATCCATAGATATCCTCATCAAAATCTAATATATGTACTTCATAACTTAATTTTAAGTCGTTCGATACGGTTGGCCTGTTCCCAATATTCATTACACCTTTGTATGTTTTATCAGCTTTTGTTACATCTACTTCATAAACTCCAAATTTTGGTGTTACTATGTTTACGTCTACATTGATATTTGCTGTCGGAAACCCAATCTTATGACCCATACGATTTCCATGTTCCACCTTGCCTTTTAATTTAAATGAATATCCCAAATATTGATTAGCTAACTCTAATTTACCTTCATTGATAGTAGATTTTATTAATGTCGAAGAGATTTTTGAATCATTGACAACATAGTCATTTAGAACGTGGACATTTGAATTACCAAAATATTTAATTAAAAAATTAACATCCCCTTCACGATTTTTTCCAAATTTAAAATCTTTTCCAACAACTATTGATTTAGTATTTAATTTATTATTTAGAATGTTGCAAAAATCTTCAGGAATTAAATCTTTAACATCCTCAAAATTTAAAAATATTATACTTTCAGGGCTGAATCTGCTTAGAAGATCTACCTTCATATCTTTTGTAGATAATAACTTATGCATGTTATTGAAAAATTTTTTAGGTACTGGATCAAATGTCAATATTTGATATTTAGAACTTATAGATTTAGCCATATTAATAAGAGCTTGATGTCCTAAATGAACTCCATCAAAAGCACCAATACAAGTTACATCTGGATTAGCTTCTAGAATTTCATTCAAATTTACACTATCGTATACGTTCATACAATAACTTTATCTGGTTTAAAATATTTTTCATTAAAAGGTTGGTACACAGCCTTAATTTGATCATCAATAATAATAAGATGTTTATTACTTGTTTTAAAGTATTTATTCTCAAGCAGTTGACCATTACGTATATGATCTTCTTGATTGATATCTAAAACAACTGACGGTAGATCTAATACTTCTGACCAATTGAGGACTGGAACTGGATCTGGTGATTTTAAATTTTCAACATTTGTAATCAAATTTTTGTTTGTAGATTTCAAATTTCCTACAGCAGTTCTGTTTAATTCTTTAACAATAGCTTTTGTATCTAAATATTGTCCCATATCATCAACGATGCTTCTAATGTAAGTGCCTTTAGAAACTGTTATGTCAAACTCTACAGTCTCATTATTTAGTGATATTAAATTTGTGTTATACACAGTAATTTTTCTTTTAGGAATTTCTACTTTGACATTTTGTCTTGCATACTTATAAAGTCTTTTTCCTTTTACTTTTATTGCTGAATAGATTGGTGGTGTTTGGATTGAGTCACCAATTAAAGTACTAAGAAACTTTTCAATTTCTTTTTCATATGTACCTGCATTAATATCATCTACTTTTTTATAATCTGAATCTACATCTAATGTGTCTGATGTGAAACCTAGTAATGCTTTTACATAATATGTTTTATTTGTATTATCAATATAATCAAATAACTTTGTAAAACTATTTGTAGCAATGAGCATTAAACCTTCTGCATTTGGATCAAGCGTACCTGAATGTCCAACTTTTTTAAATTTATAAGTTTTTTTAAATTTTGTACAAAGATCTTGAGAAGTCCAAGATTTTGGTTTTTGAATTAGATAAAAATTAGAGTTGAGATTCAATTGCTTTTTTTACTTGGTCAATAACATCTTTCATGTCATAAATTGTAGAAAATCCTGAGGCTGCTTTATGCCCACCACCACCAAATATTGATGCTATTAATTGAACATCAATATTATTTCTAGATCTTAAACTTCCCTTAAATGATTTATCTGGTTGTTCTTTAAGTAGAAGTGCTATGTTAGATTCTTTAACTAATCTAATTGAATCAATAAGAAAATCTACTTCAGATTCTTCAATATTATATTTATTATAATCTTCTTGAAGAACGTAAGAAACTACTAGTGAATGATCTGTAAACAACTCAATTCTTTTTATTATTTCACTCTGAAGTTTCATTGCATTAAATGAAATTGATCCGTAAATATTTTCACTAATTTTTGTTAGCTCAGCTCCTGAATTCATAAGTTCTGCTGCAATATTAAAAACTTCTGAGTCTGTATTTGAATACTGGAATCTTCCAGTGTCAGTAATTAATCCAGTCATTAAACAATTAGCTACATCTTGAGATATTTGGTAATTAAACTTTTTTATCTCTCTAAATAGGACTTGAGTTGTACTTGCGGCCGTAGGATCAATAATTTGAATATCCCCAAATGAAGGATCAATATGATGATCAACTACTACAACTTCTGTTGCTGAATGAGACAATGATTCTAATTTTCCTAGTCGTTGCGGATTCCCACAATCAAAAACAAACACTTTATCATAATGTTCTTTCGGCTCTCGAGTAATTAGGTCAAGAGGAAGATGATTTAAATTAGAAGGTAGGTTTTCTTTAATATCAAAACATACGTCAGCATGATAATCTAGTTCATTCAAAATAATTTTAAAAGCAAGCGCAGCACCTAATGCATCGCCATCTGGATTTATATGTCCAGTTATTAATATTGACTTATTTTCAAAATTTTTAAATAGTTCACTCATCAGAATTAACTTTCTGTATTAGTTCATTTATTCTAGAAACGTTATTTAAAGTATTGTCGATTTCAAAAATTAATTTGGGGACATTTCTTGTAGTCATTTCTCTACTGAGTATTTTCTGTATTTTTGTTCTATTTTTTTCGAGTGAATTTTTTAAACTACCTTTATTTTCTTCTAGTGTGGATACAAAAATTATACTTTTCTTTAAATCTGGAGAAGTTGATACATGAGTAACTGTAGCTTTGTTTAATAATGGATCTGAATTCCTTAATAAAGCTTTTGATATAATTTGGTGAATTAGTGGATTAATTCTGTTAATTCTTCCACCACGTTTTTGTTCGCTCATTTTAAATTATACTTCTACTTCACCAAGAATTTCTATGGTATCCCCTTCTTTAATATCCTTATAGTCAGAAAGTCCGATACCACACTCAAGACCTTCATTTACAACTTCAACATTGTCTTTAAAACGCCTTAAAGAAACAATGTTTCCCTCATAAATAACAACACCTTGTCGTAGTAATCTTGCTTTTGCATTTAATTCAACTTTACCCTCACTAACAATTGAACCAGCAACTACACCAACCTTAGGAGCTCTAAATGTAGTCTTCACATCCACCATGCCAATAACTACTTCTTCTGTTTTTATTGTCATTTGACCAATTACAGCTTCCGATACGTCATCCAAAAGTTCATAAATAATACTATATGTTCTAACATCTATGCCCTTACTCTGTGCCATATTTCGAGCTTGACTATCAGGTCTTACATTAAATCCAATAATTAAAGAATCAGTAGCACCTGCTAAATCTACATCTGAAAGTACTATCCCTCCAACTGCAGAGTGTACAATTTGTATATTTACTTCCTCTGTAGATAATTTATTTACGCCCTCTCTAATAGCTTCTACAGATCCATTTGTATCAGCTTTTAAAATAATATTGACATTGTTTAATTCTCCTTCTTGTAAAAGTTTCATCATATCTGACATACGAGTCTCTACAGAAAAAGAAGTATCATCATGGATTTTGAGTTTGTTTTTATTATCTTCGGCTTTTGATTTTGCTAATTTTTGATTTTTTACTGATACAAATTGATCACCAGCAGTAGGAGATTCGTCCCAACCAATTAAATCTACCGGTGAACCAGGAACGACTGTTTTTTGTATTTTATTGTTATGATCAAACATGGATTTAACTCTACAGAATGCTTGACCCGCATAAAGAAAATCTCCTTGTTTTAAAGTACCTCTTGTAACTATAACTGTAGCTACATTTCCTCTACCAACTTCCATTCTGGATTCAATTATGTATCCAGAAGCTTCAGTCTCAAAATCTGCCTTTAATTCTTCTATTTCTGCAACTAATGCAAGTGTTTCTAATAAATCATCTACCCCAGTTCCTTTTAAAGCAGACACTTCTACTACAGGAACTTCTCCACCTAGATCTTCAGTAATTAAGTCATATTTGGTTAAATCTGCCTTAATCATAGATGGATTTGCTTCCGGAAGGTCGCATTTATTAATAGCAACAACAATCGGAACTTCTGCAGCTTTTGAATGATTAATAGCTTCAACTGTTTGTGGCATAACACCATCATCTGCTGCAACAACTAGAACAACAATATCTGTTACATTTGCTCCCCTTGCTCTCATTTGTGTAAAAGCTTCATGACCAGGAGTGTCTATAAATGTAATACCTGTTTCACCTGTTTGGACTTTATATGCTCCAACATGTTGAGTGATTCCACCAGCTTCACCATCAGCTACTTTTTCATTCCTGATGTAATCTAAAAGGCTTGTTTTTCCATGGTCAACATGGCCCATAACAGTGATGATTGGAGCTCTTAATTGTAATTTGTCTGGATCGTCTTCAAAGTCTTCAAAATCGATAATGTCTTCTCTGGATATTGTGACTGGGTCTATTAAGTCTGCAATTAAATTATATTTTTCAAGAAGTTTCTCAATGTCAGAATCATCGAGTGGAGTATCTATTGCTTTCATAATTCCAAAAGACATCAAATCTCCAACTATTTGGGTGGCATCAATATCAATAATATTACTTATTTGATTAGGAGTTGAATTTTTTGTTATTTCAACAATAGAGACATTGTCATCTGCTGGTATTTCATTATTTTCTAATTCCTCAGTCTCGACTTTCTCGTCTACTGATTCAGATACTTCTTCTACTGTTGCAGAATCTGATTCTGTTTCAGGAAATAGGGACAGTTTAACTAATTGCTCTTCATCTTCAGTTAGTCCTGAAGAAGCCGTTTTTACTTCAATTCCAAGTTCTTTTGCATGAAAAAGAATATCTGCAGACGCTATATCAAGCTCTTTAGCGATTTGATGTATTCGCTTTTTGGCCATTTATTCTTCCTCTTTATCAGATGTCTCTTCTTCAATTACTGGCTCTTCTTGTGGAGAGTCCCCTAGTCCCTCAATATCAATCTTATATCCAGTAAGTTTTGCTGCTAGTCGTGCATTCTGACCTTCTTTACCAATAGCTAAAGAAAGTTGGTTGTCTTTAACAACTACTCGAGCTGATTTTGTGTGTTCGTCAATTTCAACTTCATCAATATCAGCTGGTCCTAGAGCTTCTTTTATAAACCTTACTTTATCTTCTCTCCATTCAACAACATCTAGCTTTTCTCCTCGAAGTTCGTTAACTATCTGTCTAACTCTATTACCCCTAGATCCAACGCAGGCACCTTTAGGATCAACATTTGGATCATTTGAAAATACTGCAATTTTTGTTCTGCTTCCAGGTTCTCGAGCTATTGCTCGCAATTCAACAGTTCCATCAGTTAGTTCAGGAACTTCAAGTTCAAGCATTCTTTGAACAAATTCAGCTTTGCTTCTACTGACAATAATTGGTATGCCTTTTGCATCTTCTCTAACTTCAGTAATTAAAGCCTTAACTCTATTTCCTCTTTCTAATCTTTCAAAAGGAACTCTTTCTCCAGAAGGAATAACCGCTTCAGCATCTTGTAAATCTAAAATTGTTTGATTAAATCGTGGATCAAATTGTGTAACAATACCAGTAATTAACTCCCCTTCTCTTCCAATGTAAGCATCTAAAACCGTTGCCCTTTTAGCATCTCTAATCTTTGTAGTCATCATTTGTTTAAATGACTGAGCAGCTATTCGACCAAATTCATCTTCATCAAGTTCTACCTTCCATTCTTCAATAACGTTTCCTTCATTATCTAATTCCTGAGCATAAATTAATACCTCACCAGAATCTGGATTTAGTGTTACTCTTGCTTCTTCTGCGGCATTAGGGATTCTCATATATGCAGATCTAAATGCTGAAACTAGTGCTTCATACATACTTTCTACTGCAACACCTTTATCTAGCGCTAACGACTCAATGGCTTGTTTACTCTCATTTCCTAATTTCATAACTATCCTTTAACTTTTTCCTTAAACTGTTTAAATTCAATTTTTGCATTTTTAATATTAATAAATTTTATTTGAAGAATTTCTTCGTTAATCTCTAGAAAGACCTCTTCGTGGTTTACAGAATGTATAGTTCCTTCATGTGAATAAATACTATTTATTGGCTCTATAGTTTTTACCTTGACCAATTCACCTACTGACATCTCAAAGTGGCGAAAAGTCTTAAGCTTTCTTTCAATTCCAGGACTTGATACAACCATATCATAAGAACCTTTTTCTATTCCTATGTCGTCAAGAAGTCTTTGAAATTGTTTATTTAGTCTAGAAGTTACTTCTAAAGTAATAGTATTTGATGAGTGCACATAGACTTCTATCCTGGAAATAGTTGGAAAATCAACTAAGTTAAGATCATAAAGTTCAAGATTTTCTTCTTTTAGATACGAATCAAAAGCTTGGTAGATTTCATTTTCAGAAATCATAAAAACCTCCATTCATAAAAAAAGCGGGTTTGACACCCACTATACATAGTTATATTGTCTTCTTAAATTTTACCAAATCCTGAGTATAAGTTAAAGAGATTTTATTAATATGCTTTAGAAAATATAGCTAGATTTCCTTTTTTAGTAGAGTCATTTACAGATGTATCTGTTTCTGTTGCATCTAGTAAATAACACCGAAGAGTTGCTTTTGTAAGTTCTTTGATTTCGTTTTCGTCATCACTATTTTCATGCCAGTAACAAGTTACAAAACCTGGTTTTGAATTTAATACTTCTATTAACTCATCTTTAGTGCTTACATGAATAGTGTTCTCTTCTTGATACTTCTTAGAAGAATTAAGCATACTAATTTGTATATCGTCTAAAACAGAGTCAATTTTTTTACTAATATCTGATATCGGAACAGAAACCTTACCATCTACACCATCTCTTCTTGAAAAAACAACAGAACCATTTTCAATATCTTTAGGTCCAATCTCAATCCTTAAAGGAACTCCTTTTAGTTCCCATTCATTAAATTTGAAACCAGGTGATAAGTTTTCTCTATCATCAATCTTTACCCTGAATTGGTTGCCAATTTCATTATTTATTTCATTTACAATTTTCATCACCGGTTCTTTATGTTCTTCTTTAGGTGTTATTGGAATTAAAACAATCTGGCTTGGTGCAAGTTTTGGAGGAAGTTGAAGACCTTTATCATCTCCATGTGCCATAATTATCATTCCTATTAACCTAGTGCTAACACCCCAACTTGTCTGGTAAGGATACTGTAATTTATTATTTTCATCTGTAAATTGAATATCAAAAGCCTTAGAAAAGTTTTGGCCAAGCTCATGAGATGTTCCTGCTTGTAAAGCTTTCATATCTTTCATCATTGCTTCAATTGAATAGGTTGTAGTAGCTCCAGCAAATCTTTCATTTGCTGATTTAATTCCTTTTAAAACAGATACTCCAGCTACATTTTCTGCGAATTCAGCATATATATCTAACATTTGTCGCGCTTCTACTGTTGCTTCTTCTGCTGTTTTATGAGCAGTATGTCCTTCTTGCCAAAGAAACTCAGATGTTCTTAAAAATAATCTAGTTCGCATTTCCCACCGTACGACATTTGCCCATTGATTTATTAACATTGGAAGGTCTCTGTGACTTTTAATCCACTTAGAAAACATATGATTAATGATTGTCTCGGATGTTGGTCGAACAACTAATGGTTCTTCCAATTCTTTTCCACCCGCATGTGTAACTGTTGCTAATTCTGGAGCAAAACCTTCTACATGTTCAGCTTCTTTTTGAATAAAAGAATTTGGTATAAATAAAGGAAAATAAGCATTTTCATGACCTGTCTCTTTAAATCGTTTATCTAAATAACTTTGAACACCTTCCCATAAGGAATATCCGTATGGCCTAATTACCATAGTTCCTTTGACCGGTGAATAGTCTGCAAGTTGTGCCTGTTGAATAATATCTGTATACCACTGATTAAAGTCATCTGACATCGGAGTTATTTTTTCAACCATGTCTATATCTTAAAGGTTTTAATTTTCAATATCAGTATTTGTGGATATCTCAATCACTGATTTTGTTTTTTTAACAAAGTCATTAATATCACCTTGAGAATCTATTAGTTCTTTAGCATCCTGTGCAGCAATAGTTGCAGCATTTTTATCTGCAGCAGCTAATCTAGCCTCAACTCCCTCTTCAGCAAGAAGTCGTCCTTCTTTTACTAAAGCTTCAACCATATCTTTTTCTTTTACTACCTTCACTACTTGACCTTTTATAAAAAGATGGCCTCTTCCTTTTCCAGCAGCAATTCCTAAATCTGCAGATCTAGCCTCACCAGGGCCGTTAACTACACAGCCCATTACAGCAACTTGTAAAGGGAAGCCTTCTTTTTCCAAAGCTGCCTGAGCTTCACTTGCAACTTGAATTACATCTACTTCCGCTCTACCACAACTGGGACAGGCTATTAAGTCTAAAGATTTCCTTTCTCTTAAATTAAGATACTCGAGTAACTGTCTACCATATTTTGCTTCTTCAACAGGATCAGTAGTAAGTGATAATCTTATAGTGTCACCAATTCCTTCTGATAATAATGTTGATATCCCTGCTATAGATTTAATTAAACCGCCAGGTAAGGGTCCTGCTTCAGTTACACCTAAATGCAACGGATACTCAACTTTTTCAGCAAGTAATCTATATGAATCAATCATTGATGGAACATTTGAGTGTTTTACGGAAATCTTAATATTATTAAAGTTAACATCCTGAAGATACCTGGTTTCTAATAAAGCCGATTCAACTAGCGCCTCTGGGGTAGCATCTCCGTATTTCTCTAATATATCTTTATCTAATGATCCAGCGTTAACACCAATACGTATTGGAATATCAGCATTCAAACATTCTTTTGCAACTTCTTTAATTTGCTTTTCATTTCTAATGTTTCCAGGATTAAGTCTTAATCCCTGAACTCCAGCTTCAATTGCAGCTAAAGCTAGCTTATATTGAAAGTGTATGTCTGCAACAACTGGCACTGGACTTCTTGCGCAAATTTTGACTAATGATTCAGCAGCTTCAATTTCATTACAGGTAACCCTTACAATGTCAGCACCATTTGAGGCTATTTCATAAATTTGTTCAAGTGTTTTCTCAGTATCTCTAGTTTTAGTTGTAGTCATAGATTGAACGGAAACGGGATGTTCAGAACCAACGCCTACATTCCCGAGCATAAACTGTGATGTATGTCTTCTTTTTATCATAATTTTATTGGTTGTGTTATGTCTAAGTAAAAGGCAGTGATTCCCAGAAAGACAAAAACTATAATAACTACTGCAGCTATAGGATAAAGTTTTTTATCTTCTACTTTTTTTCCAGTTATTCCCTCATAAAGTGCAAGTACTATTCTTCCTCCATCTAAAGGTACTAGTGGGATTGAGTTAAAAACAGCTAAAAATATATTCACAAAAGCAAGCAAACTAAATAGATTAACGTAACCACCTTCGGCGATTTGATTTCCTGCTTGTGCTAATCCTATTGGACTCAGTGGCCTTACCTCATCAGGAATAGATTCACCAGAGTATGTACCTAGTAATGTTTGTAAATTTTGAGGACTAAATAATGTAAAAATTCCCTGTATTGCTGATTTTGTCATATCTAGCTCAACTAAAGTTGTAGCTGGAACAGCTTCTAATATACTTAAAGTTTGCCTTTCCAAAACTGGAGATACGCCAAGGTAACCATAACTTTTATTATTTATATCCCTAGCCTCAAGAATTGTCGTTGTGATGTATTTTTGGGAATTTCTTGTATACCCAATACTTACTTCTTGATTAGGATTTACTTCAATAACGCTTACTAAACTATCCCAGCTATTTACAGTAATACCATTAAATGAATAAATTATATCACCAGGCTTTAAACCAGCTATTTCAGAAGGTGCAGACTCACTTTCGCTAATTGAAGAGGATCCAATAGTGCTAATTTCTAAAGTTGGCTGTTCAATTCCGTAGAAAGCAAATATAGAAAATAATATTATCCAAGCAAGTAGGAAGTTAACAATAATTCCTGAAGAAGCAATATATAATTTTTTTGTCCATGTTGCTGTGTGGAATAACTCATTACTTTCATATCCATCAGGACTTTCATTTTGGTCCATTCCTGGAATTTTTACATAACCACCCAATAAAAATGCTTTCAATCCATACTCGGTTTTATTTTTTTTAAATGAAAATATTTTAGGACCAAATCCTACAAAGAATTCAGATACAGCAATCTTTGATCTTCTTGCCGATATGTAATGTCCCAATTCATGCAAAACCACAAAAAGTGTTAGTAAAGCAATTGTTAAAATAGCATTCATAACTTAATTATTACACTTATTGGATTAAATCTAAAAAATGTAGAAAGAACACCAAGACAGGGAAACTTAATAATTGTGAATCAATTCTATCTAATACACCGCCATGACCAGGTAACAACGAACTAGCATCTTTTACTTCAACAGATCTTTTAATTTTTGATTCAAATAAATCTCCCAAAGTTGCAAATAGTATAAAAATTACCGAAAGTAATAAACTTTGAGTTGATGTTAATTCCAAATTATTACTTAACACAAAAAAGTTGACAACAACGCCTACAATAAGTCCTGCGAGAAATCCTTCAACAGTCTTGTTTGGAGAAATGTTTTTAGCTAATTTTCTCTTTCCATATCTTCTTCCGTATTCATACGCTGCAATATCGGAGAGAGAGATAGAAATTAATAAAAGATACGTAATTAAAGGACCAAAATTACTTAATATATATCCAATAGCTCCTAATCCAGTTCCAAACCATACAAGAAATAAAAAAGAACTTCCAAATTTCTCATAGATACCAAACTCGAGAAAAGTACCTGTGTATATCACTACACCAAGTGGGAATATAAAAAAAGGTATATGGTAATTTTCATATCCATAAAAATAAACGATAATTAACGGTGCTAGCGAAGCATAGAGAAGTAACGGATATGGAAGCATTATTCCGTACTCAAAAATATCAAACCATTCCTTTGTAGCTATAAGTGCAACAATAACTAAAAGAATAAGAGCAGTTGTTTTATTTAAGAAAAATAATGTCACAAGTGCGAGTAGACCTATTCCTGTATAGACCCTTGGATTTGAAAGAAAGTTAAAATTTTTCTTGCGTTCAATTTCTACAGGTTCTGAGTCAGTATCATTATCAGGAAGCTCAATATACCCAGGCCAAAAGGTACCGTCATTATCGGCTTGATATAATTTTCTAAACCTCAAGTAATTCATTCTGCTTCACCAAAAGTAACTCATCAACTTTATTAACAAAATTATCTGTTAATTCCTGTACTTTTGATTCTAATCGCTTAATTTCATCAGCAGAATGATCATCTTTTAATTTAGAAATTTCATCAATTCCGTATCTTCTATGAGTTCTAACGGATACTTTTGCATCTTCAGAAAATTTTGATGCTACCTTTCCTAATTCTTTTCTTCTCTCTTCGGATAATGGAGGTATAGGAATTCTTATTACTTCTCCATCATTAGCTGGATTTAATCCTATATCTGCATTCATAATAGACTTTTCAATTTCTTCCAAAGCAGATTTATCAAATGGTTGTATAACTAATAATTTAGGATCTGGTACAGAAATTGTGGCAAGTTGTTGAAGTGGTGTTTTTGTACCGTAATATTCTACATTCAATTTATCAACCAATGAAGGATTTGCCCTACCAGTTCTAATAGTTGCAAAATCATCTACAAGATGATTGATAGAAGTGAGCATCTTTTCTTCGATTTGTTTTATAAGTGCTTCAGACATATTTTTATTTTATTAAAGTGCCGACTTTTTCACCAATCAAAGCACTGTATATATTTTCATTTATTGTTCCATTAAATACTCGTATGGGCATTTCATTTTCTTCACAAAGAGTTATTGCTGTTAAGTCCATAACTTTTAATTTACTAGATACAACTTCTTTATAAGATATTTCATCATATTGTGTTGCAGATTTGTCCTTTTCTGGATCTTTATCATAAACGCCATCAACTCTTGTAGATTTGAGCATTACATCGGCATCAATTTCTGCTGCACGTAAAGAAGCAGCTGTGTCAGTTGTGAAATATGGATTACCAGTACCAGCAGCAAAAATAACAACTCTTCCTTTTTCCAAATGTCTAATTGCTCTTAAGCGAATATATGGTTCAGCGACAGCAGTCATTGTAATTGCAGATTGTACTCTGGTTTGAGTTCCATTCTTATCAAGAGCATCCTTTAAAGCAACTGCATTAATTACGGTTGCTAGCATACCCATATAATCTGCATTTGCTTGAGCCATATTTTGTGCAGATTCCTGTACACCGCGAAAGAAATTACCTCCGCCAACTACAACTCCTATTTGAATACCTTCTTTGTTGGCATGTGTTATCTCCGAAGCAATTCTTTCAATAATATCTGGCTGTATACCAAAGTTAGTATCAGGATTAGCAAAGGATTCTCCAGAAAGTTTAAGTAGAACCCTACTCATTTCAACTACCTACTTCAATTCTTGAGAAAGTTTTGATATATATTTTTTCTCCAAGTTTTCCAGAAAGTTCTTCTATCATTGTTCCAACTTGTCCTTCATAAAATTCAGGATTGCAAAAAGTTTGTTCATTCAATACATAATCTTTATAAAATGAGGCAATTTTACCCTCTACAATTTTAGAGATAACATCTTTAGGCTTACCTTCGTTTTCAGATTGCTTTTGTATAATATCTTTCTCTTCATCAATTCTGTCTGATGGAACATCATCCATTTTTAAAAATTCTGGTTTTAACGCGGCAATGTGCATAGCTACTTGTTTAGCAACATTTTTAAACTCATCTGACTTAGCTACAAAATCTGTTTCACAAGCTAACTCTACCAATACACCAGAAACTGCTCTACCTTGTTGGTAGTGAATATAATCTCCTATAGTTCCCTGGTTTGCTTCTTTGTCAGCACGTTTTTTTGAATCGGCTAATCCTTTTTCTCTTAAGGATTTCACTGCTTTGTCATAATCACCATCGTTCTCAGAAAGAGCTTTTTTAGCATCCATCATGCCTGCACCAGTCATATCACGTAATTTTTTTACATCACTAGCTGAAATCGCCATTAGCTATTCTCCTTATTTTCTACTTCTTTTCTTTTTCCTGATCCCTTCAAACAAGCATCAGCAATAGCTGAGGTAATTAACTCTATTGACCTTATAGCATCATCATTTCCTGGGACAACTATTTCTACTCCCTCTGGATCAACATTTGAATCTGCTAAACCAATAACTGGTATACCTAATTTTTTTGCTTCTGTAATAGCTGTTGATTCATTTGCTAAGTCAACAACGAATAACGCGTCTGGTAATTTATTTAAGTTCACTATTCCACCTATTGACTTATTAAGTTTTTCTATTTCTCGTCTTATTTTTAATCTTTCAGATTTTGTATATGCATTAATTTCACCAGACGATTCAAGTGCCATTAATTCTTTAAGATAAGTAACTCTTTTTATAATAGTTTTAAAGTTAGTAAGCATTCCGCCCAACCACCTAAAGTTAACATAAGGCATATCGGCTCTAATTGCTTGATCTTCAATAACTTTTTGAGCTTGTGGTTTAGTTCCCACAAAAAGTACTTTTCCACTATTAGCTACAAGTTTTTGTATATAATCCTGTGATTTCTCAATTGCTTCATAAGTAATTCGTAAATCTAAAATGTGGATTCCGCTTTTAGCACTGTATATATATTTATCCATTTTTGGATTCCATCTTTGTGTTTGATGACCAAAATGAACACCTGCTTCGAGCAAGTCTTTCATCGACGTTGACATAATTTCTCCTTTGGTTATTTCATCCCATATTCCTTGCATATGCGGTTTCCAAACTTTCGTTCACCAAGGAAACTTGTAAATATGGTGTCTAATTTCTATAAAATTCTAATATCTATTTGATATTATTCAACCCCTAGGGTGAGATTGTTTATACTTTTCTTTAAGTTGTTTTTTTGATACATGTGTATAGATTTGTGTAGTAGTTGGATCATTATGACCCAATAGTTCTTGCACAACTCTTAAATCTGCTCCACCTTCTAGTAGGTGAGTTGCAAAGGTGTGCCTTAAGCTATGTGGAAATGTACCAACTCGAAGATTGACTATTCTCCTAATCTCTCTATCGCTTAATTGACCACCCCTTACTCCTAAGAACATGTAATCTAATGATTGCTCATTCGCCAACTCGATTCTTCCAAGTTCAAGATATTTATTAATAGCTTTTCCAGCTCTTGTAGTTATTGGCAATACTCTTTCCTTGCTACCTTTTCCAAGAACTTTTATTGATTTATTGGGTTTTAAATTTTGAATCCTTAAATTAGCTACCTCACTTACTCTTAAACCAGATGAATACATCAATTCTAAAATTGCTTTATCTCTCATTTCTTTTGTGGTTTGAAAAGGTAATTCATCCAGTAGCGTATTGATATATGAAGAGCTTAAGATATTTGGTAATTTTTTTTCAGATTTAAGGCTTGTTACAACTTGAATAAGAGTTGCATCAAAATAATCCATTTTGGATGCCCATTTTAAAAAAGTTTTTATTGATGTAATTTTTCTATTAATTGTTGATTTAGCATAATTTTTTCTACTCAATAATTTTAAATAAGTTGAAAATTCACCTATCTCTTGATTAAGTTCTAAGTATTGAAGTATGTCGTATTTATATGACGTTACAGTATGTGCAGAATATCCTTTAACTTTATTTAAATATGATAAATATTCTCTAACAATTTTTTCTTGGTACTTTTTATTAGTGAGATTCAAGTCTTTTTTCTAGCTTTCTTTGTAAGCCTGACAATATGAGTGTAATGATTAAATATAAGACTGTAAGAACTAGATACGTTTCTGCAAACCTGAAGGTACTGCCAGAATATAGTCGGCCCCTATAAGTTAGATCTTCTACAGCTAATACAGAAAGCAGTGAGGAATCCTTCATCATAGATATGAAATCATTACCAAGGGCAGGAAGCATGTTTCTAAAAGCTTGTGGTAAAACAATATATCGCATAATTTGTCTGTCTGACAAACCCAAAGAAGCCCCACCCTCTCTTTGTCCTGCGTGGACTGATTCAATACCAGCACGAAAAACTTCTGCTATGTAGGCACCATAAAAAACAGATAACGCAATTATTGCACGAACAAGCATTGGAACATTACCATTATTAATATTAAATAATTCAGCACCTCTTACAACTACAACAAATGCAATGGTAAATATTAAAATTAAAACTGGGACACCTCTGATAAATTCGATATAGGTTCTAGCAATCGTTCTTGCATATTTATTTTTAGAAATCCTACCAATTCCAGATACAAGACCAAGAAATATAGCAACAATAAAAGAAATAATTGTTGAAAGAAAAGTTATTGTAAGGCCAGGAAGAATAAAGTTAAACGCCTTGTTGTATTCTGGATTTGAAAAAATAATATAAACCATATAAGCAATAACGCCACTTAATATTAAAATCCACCAGTTGTCCGGTTTTAATAGATTCTTTATTTTCATTATTTTCCTATATTAAAGCAATAGGCACGGATTTCCGTGCCTATTACAAATTTAAATATAAATAAGAAACTTACTTATACTTCACAATCCTCTGGTAAATATTCCTCAGGAATGTTTTCATCACACTCTGCTATGTCATCATATGTTACAGCAAAATCTGGTGAGAAGAATTTAGCATTAATTTCTGCAAGTTTTCCACTTGCTTCCATTGCTTCTAATCCTTGATTAACTACATCTACTAATGGACTTCCATTAGGAAATGCAAAACCGAGTTGTTCAGAGGTTAAATCTCCTCCAACTAGTTTTACTTGATCTTTATTAGCTCCCATGTATCCAAGGCCAGCAGTTTCATCAATAATTGATGCATCTGCATCACCTGAGATTACAGCTTGAATAGCAAAATTAAAGTCATCATATGCTTTAACTTTGTCTTCACCTAGTTCAGCAACTGCAAACTCATAGTTTGTAGTTCCTTTTTGAGTAGCTACTGTATAATCGCCGCTCTTTAGATCTTCAATACTTGTAATATCATCATTTCCGACAGCAACAAGTACTCTTTGAGCTAAATTGATATATCCGTTAGAGAAGTCAATTATTTCGTCTCTTTCAGCTGTGATGGTGATTCCGTCACCTGCGATCATGAATTGACCATCAGAAACTGCTTGAATCATACCATCCCATGCTGCTGGTACGTAAACTGGCACGAAATTCATTAATTCTGCCATGTGGTTAAAGACATCATAATCCCAACCTTTTGCTTCGCCGTCAGCTGCATCAATATAATTAAATGGTAAATACGCATTCTCAACAGCAAATGTAAACTCACATCCATCAAGATCAGGTAATCCATTTTCTCCTGTTGTAATTTCTACTTCATCACAAGGAGTTGCTGATCCGCCACCACAGGCAGCTGCAACTAATGCAAGAGCAATAATTAATAGGAGTGATTTTTTAGTGTTCACTTAGTAAACCTCCGTTTTCTTAAGTTAAAATTATTGCATAAATATACAAATATATGAATATTTATACAATTATTTTATTCATCTAATGTATTTTTATATTGGGGTTTTCTTTTATCTAAAAAGGCAACCATGCCCTCTGCAGCATCAGAATGCAAAAATCTACTATTTTGATTATCTGTTTCATTCTGTAAAGATTGTTCAAAAGTTAAATCAAGACCATCTCTAATTTGCTGTTTAACCATACAAATTGAGATAAAACTTTGATTATTTAATTTTTCAATTAGATTATTAAATTCAGAATCAATATTGTCTGCACTAGTCATCTTATATAGTACGCCTAAATTGTTTAATTCCTCTCCACTTATTTCATTAGAAGTCATCATCAATTCTTTTGCCTTTTGGATACCAATGATTCTAGGAAGAACCCAAGATCCTCCAAAGTCCACTACTAATCCCCTTCTTACAAAAACTTCTATAAATCTAGTTTCAGGAGTAGCAATAATAAAATCACTTAGGAGCATCATATTTGAACCTGCCCCAGCAGCAATTCCATCAACAAGTGAGATTACAGGTTTTTTACAATTCCATAATCTAAGTGCGGCAGCAGAAACATCGTCCATTAATGCATTAATATTTTCACCTAATTGTGCTCCAGCTGAATAATTTCCATTTACATGTTTAATGACAAGGTATTTTAGATCACTTTCTTCAAATTCATCGATTTGAGTGATCAGTGAACTCCAATCTTCTGAACCGATTGCATTTAGAGAACTTTCATCATTAAATTGTATAAATTTAATTTCATTTTCGTTTATAGATTCAAGAACCATATTTAGAAGTTTAATACAAAATAACTTAGAATGTATGTATGGGATTTAATCCAAATAGAGAATACAAAGCTAACAAAACTGATTATGTAAATATCGTAGCTGCCTTAATTCTTACAATTGCTGTTCTTATTTGGGCATTAAATTAAATGATTTTCTATGAATATCAGATAATCCATATTTACTTATAGCCTGGCGATGTGCTTTGGTACCGTAACCTTTATTATTTTCAAAATGATACTCCGAATAAGATTTTGAAATGTCAATCATATACTCATCTCTTATAACTTTTGCAATAATGCTAGCAAGTGCAATTGCTCTGCAGTTGTCTTCTCCTCTAATTACGGAAACTGCATTATATTTTTTGATTTTAAAATGGTCAACATAAACTGGATCACCAGTTTCGTATATAGAACCTATAGATTCTTCTAATACTTTTTCATTTGCAGTTTTTATACCATAAATATCAATAAATTTATTATCGTAGGAAGAATAAGAATATTCGATGTCATTTTCTCTGACAATACTTAAAATTTCAGATCTTTTTTTTGGAGAAAGTTTTTTTGAATCTCTTACTTCTTTTAATAAATGGAGATGTGAATGTTTAATTTTAACTGCAGCAGCTGCTATTGGTCCAGCAAAACAGCCTCTGCCAACTTCATCAGAGCCAATTATGTATTTGTTGGGATCAGCTTCCCAAATTTTATCTTCAATCATTTAGTTTTTTATAATTATCGAAAGGAAATATAACATAAGA
>Ga0066371_10000053_pt1 | contig 23115 bp, 22 predicted proteins | sample Knorr_S15_td_DCM_FD_71214 | JGI IMG/M metagenome (GOLD analysis project Ga0066371, IMG submission 71214) | Marine microbial communities from Southern Atlantic Ocean transect - Knorr_S15_td_DCM_ad_63m_LV_B | ecosystem: Environmental > Aquatic > Marine > Oceanic | place: Southern Atlantic ocean... | reverse complement strand
ATATTATAATTATTAATCGGATTGTTCACAAACCACTCGTAGGTAGTTTTATCATCTTCTTCCTCTACAACACTTCTTAGTTGGCCATTAGCAATACTCACTAAATTTGATGGAACCGTAAAAGCCATTCTAACACTATCAGGTTCTTCAGTAATATGGTCTTTATTAGGCCACCAAATTCTTGCACCTTCACCCTCACAAGAAACTGCTACCCAATCTCTATCATTTTTATCTTTAGACCATGTAAATCCTCCTGCCCAAGGTGGATTATCAGCACTTTGAGGTATTCCATTATAGTAAACTGTAAAATCAAATAATGTATCTTTATCTATAGTTTGATTAAAGACCACCATAACAGCATCTTCTTCTCTATTGTAGTCTAAAGAAAAATCTTGATGAGTAATTTTCGTAATATTTAAATTTTTAGCTAGATCTACTTGAAGAGTATCAATATAGCTGATAGCTTTTGCTTTGATAGTTACAAAGCCATCAATTGATTTCTCTTCAATATCAAAGTCTATATTGATATCATAATATGATACATCATATGAGTTTCGATACTCATTTAAAAATCCCATCAAATAATTATTACGTGTTAACTCCGGCACACCAGTCTGAGATCCATGAGGTCTCAAATTAGAAACATTTGCATTACAAGCAATCAGCAAGATACAGAATGTGAGTATGCTATATCTTCTTTTCATAATAAGTTGTTGATTGAAACATGTTTTTAGCAAAAATGACGTAGTACAATAAAATGCAAAATAAAAACCAAAGAACAATAGCAAAAGCTTCTTTTATTGCAAAGAGTATATAAGCAATAGCAAAGTAGGCTACCCATTTCACCCAATTAGGTTGATTCCAGAGTTTTAGCAAAAAATTCATTGTTCTGCAAAATAATACAATTTGTTATAATAATCTAATGCTTCATCGTAAATCGATTGATATTTTTGATCTAACTCATTTTTATTTTTGGAAAACTTTTGGAAATGGGTTGTAGTAATAACGTTATCGTACCAATGTTTCCACCATATTCCATCTTGAGGGTGACTTCCTTTCTCCCAATGCAACATAGAGATATCAAATTCTAAATTAATACTTCTACACCATTTCAATAATATTTTTTCAGGATTATTCAGCAAAATATTTGAATCAATAACAATAAATTTTTTACCGATATTATCTAAATATTTCATGATTTTATATTGTTGAGGATATCCGAGGTCATCGATATGATTGAGAGTGTTTTTCTTAACATAAGAGTTAATTACATCTTTGGGATGACGAATTAGAATGCAGTTTTCAAAATTTTTAATCCAATCGATATTTTTTAAATCAATTAAATGATGTGCCATATGTTTTTGATACCAATATTTTTTCCCTTTAGGTATTTCAGAAGTAATACTTGTAACTATATCATCATATTTATAAGGGTAGTGGTCAATTATTTCTTTATACATTGGATGTTTTAACTGGCGCTCTCTTAGGTAGTAAGCATAAAAAGGTTCATCAGAAATAAATACATCCTTCCTAGAAGACCAAGATCTCATAAGTGCAGTAGATATATTTCTTGGGCCTGACCAACAAGCAATTCTCATTTTAGCCTATATAGTCTTGAATTTCTTGATTGTATAACATTCTAATTTTATTTACCAAAGAATCAGAATGAGTCGATTCTAGCTTTCTACCTTCTAGCTGTGATACAGGGATAATACCTGCAAACGTACCTGTTACAAAAGCTTCATTACAGTCCTTAATATCTTCAAATGTAAAATTTTTTTCAGAACATGTTATATTATTCTTATTACATATTAAAATAGCTTTTCCTCTTGTAATTCCATTTAAACAATATTCACCAGTAGAAGTCAAAACACTGCCATTTTTAATAAAAAATAGATTCGTAGAATTACATGTGCTAATATTGCCGTTTATATCGTTCATAATACCTTCATCATATCCAAGCTTATTTGCCTCTATACTTGCTAATATACAATTCAATTTGCTTAGTGTATTGTAATGAGGGCTCAATATACTGTCATTCGGCCTTATATTAGGCACTCTACCAATATTTAACCCTTTTATATAGGTACTCGGGTCTGTTTGTTTATATTCAGGAATAATTACTAGATTGATTGGTCCTACATTAGCATTAGGATTTTGGTATGGAGTAATTTTGTCACCCCTAGATACTACCAACCGTATGTGTATATTATCATCCATCATATTTTTATCTAGCACTTTGTTGATTTCTTTAACTAAGTCTTGTTTAGAGTATGAAATATTTAATGAGATACCTTGTGCACTTTTATACAATCTATCAAGATGGTCTTCGATAAAAACTAACTTTGATTCATGCAGCCTAATACCTTCCCAAACTCCATCTCCTAATAAAAATCCGCTATCAAAAACAGAAATTTTAGCCTCACTTCTATGAAATAATTTTCCATTTATGTTTATAAAAATATCTTCATTTTTTGGATTCGATATATATGAATGACTACTCATTTGTGGGCCCACAGGGACTTGAACCCCGAACCTGCGGATTATGAGTCCGTTGCTCTAACCAATTGAGCTATGGGCCCTAATTTTTTTTAGAATTTACATTAGTTTTTTTTATTTTTTACATATAATATACGTCTATGAAAGTAGGAATAATTGGTCTAGGTGTTGTAGGCTCAGCTGTAGCAAATGGACTAAGGAAAATAGGTAATGAAGTAGTGTCTCATGACATAAAACTCAATACTAAAATTGAAGATTTATTAGATACACTTGTTATTTTTATTTGTGTACCAACACCATCAAATTCTGATGGATCTTGTAATACTGATATTGTTGAAGAAGTTTTAAATGATTTAAATAAACTAAACTATAAAGGTGTTGTTGCAATTAAATCAACGGTTGTTCCTGGTACTACTGAAATGTTTTCTCAAGCTTATGAACCTTTAAATCTTTGCTTTGTGCCAGAATTTTTAAGAGAAAGATGTGCAGAAATCGATTTTGTTGAAAATCATGATTTATGTGTTATAGGAGCTAAAGACAATAACACATTTGAATTGATTAAAAAAATACACGGTAACTTACCAAATAATTTTGTGATGTTAAGCCGAACTGAAGCAGAGCTGGTTAAATATTTCAATAATGTTTATAATTCTACGCTAATTACATTTGCAAACTCATTTTATGAAATATGTCAAGAATTGGGTGCAGATTATACAAATGTTAAAAACGCAGCAGTTTTAAGGGATCATATTAATGATCAATATTTAGATTGTAATAATAATTTTAGAGGCTTTGGTGGAGTCTGCCTTCCAAAAGATACAAAAGCACTTAGCTACTTATCAAAGAATCTAGAAATTGATAATAATTTTTTCCAAACCTTAATGGATATTAATAATAAATTAAAAATTACAGTTTATGAGGGGATGAGAGATGAGTAAACAAAGAATACTTGTAACCGGTTCAGAAGGATCTCTAATGCAATATGTGATACCTGTCCTTCAAGAAGAAGGTTATCATATAATTGGTGTAGATAATTTCGCACGTTATGGTGAGATTGAAAGAGAAAGAAATTATGATTTTATTAGAGGCGATTTAACTGATAAAAATTTTGTAGATGAAATTATGCAAAATATCGACGGTGTTGTTCAAGCAGCAGCTTTAATTTATGGTGTAGGAGGATTTAATAAATATCCAGCTGATATTTTATCAAAAGATATTGTTTTACATCAAAATATTTTATGGGCAATGTTAAAGAATGATGTCAAAAGAATAGCTTATATAAGTTCTTCGATGGTTTACGAAAGAAGTGAACATCATCCATGCAAGGAAGAAGACGCGTTTGAAGCAATAATTCCTAGCACAGACTATGGACTATCAAAACTAACCGGTGAAAGATTGTGTATAGCTTTTTCAAAACAATTTGGATTAGACTATACAATATGGAGACCATTCAACATCATTACTCCACATGAAGAAGGAGAAGGCGAACAAGGAATAAGTCATGTTTTTGCAGATTTTGTAAAAAATCTAATTATAGATAAAAAAAATCCTTTACCTATAATTGGAGATGGGGAACAAATCCGTTGCTTTACATGGATTGAAGATGTAGCAAATGTAATTGGCAAATATTCATTCAATGAAATTTCTAAAAATGAGACTTATAATATTGGAAATCCTGAACCTATTTCAATGAAAGAGTTAGCAAAATTAATATATCAAGGTACTGACGAATTAAAATTTATTACAACTAAAAGCTTTTCTGATGATGTAAAAATAAGGATACCTGATATTTCAAAAGCTGAAAAAGAACTTAATTTTTCTCCAACTAAAAAAGTTGAAGAATCTGTAAAAATATGTGTTCAATCTGTTTTAGGGAAATAGATTATTGAAATTATTTCTTAAACAAATTTTCACGAATCTTAGTTGCTGAAATTTTTCCAACTTGTTTTGGAGGAACATGTTCAATAATATCATATCCTACACCTCTACCATAATTAACTGATTCGATATCTGGTATAATAATTACTTTTACCCTTCCTTTTACAACAAGATCGTGTAATTGTTTCTCAACATTAATTTTTACATCAACTGGATTATATGGATTTTTATCATCTTTACTTACTTCTCTAACGCAGATTAAAATATTTTTACCTTTATTTAACTGCTGATCAATCAACCATCTATGGCCATCATGCCAAGGTTGCCATCTTCCGATAAACATTGAGTATTTCATTTAAACATTCCTTTTCGTTCATTTCACCTGTATCTAAACGCATAGTATTTTTATCTGTTGGCACTTCGTAATCTTTTGCAAAATAATTTTCTCTACCTCTGATTTCACTGGTAAATAAATAAACCTCTAAAAAGTTAAACTCACTTTTTAGTTCATCCCTTAGAAATTTATATGGAGCAACAATTGATACTATACAATGATAATCTTTATTTGCTAAAAACCTAATAATCGAAATTGCAGTAGAAATATTTTTAATTCTACCCTCTTTTGAATAGTCCTTATTTTTATTAATTGCTCTTAAGTCGTCACCATCAAGATTAATAATTTTTATTTTTTGATTATTTTCTTTTAAAGTTTTAATAATTCCCTTAGCTAAAGTTGTTTTACCGCTAGCGGGCTGACCTGTTAACCAAACAATCATTTAAGATAAAATTAGTTTTTTTCGTTTTTTAAATAAATCCAGAAGAAAAAAGAATATCATGCCAAAAACAACGGAATAAAAACCGCCTCTTACAAGGCTTAATCCTGATTGTTTTATGCTAATTTCTGGAGAATCTAATTTGTAAATAGAAGATGTATTATCACTCTCTTCGATTCTAGCAATTTCTAATTGATCAGATAAACTAAAGAATAGTTGGTTATTAAGGTCAATTGACTTTTGAAGTCTATCTCTTTCAAGAACTAAGGATGGAGACGACAAGGAAACGTTTTTTTCTAAAAAAGAAATCATTTTCTCTTCTGAAAATACCAAATCTATCTTAACAGAATCTAATCTAGAGCTTATAAATTTACTTTTTTCTAATCCTTTTAAATTTTGAACTTCATTTGAATATTTTATAATTGAATTATAAATGTTTTCAGCAATTTGTTGAGCTAAAAATCCGTCATTATCTACTTCAACAACAATAGTGTTCAACATTGTTCTTCTATCTTCAGAAAATGTCATGGATCTTTTTAGTCTTTTTTTCGCTTTTTCAATTTTTTTAGCTTCATCTGTAGCGTCAGGATTATACATTAAAGCTCTATTTATACCAGATAAAAGTCCTAAGGGATTAGGGCTAAAAACTTTATCATAATTTTTACCCCATTCATTTTTTAAATATTCCTCTTTATTTCCTTCTCTTGTTTTAATGATAAACTTTGAACTGACTACATCATGTAACACTTTTTCAGATGACATATAATCTTTAACAGAAAATCTTAATTGATCAGATGCTAATCCAGCAATTGAGCTTGGAAATAATGAAAATAAAGATTGAGTTTCATCAGATTGGTAATTTGTATAAAAGGTAATAGTTGATTCATATGTTGGGGTTTTAATCAAAAAAAATAAGCAATAAGCTAATGCTAAAGAAAAAGTTCTTTTAACATATTTCATCAAATTGTTTTGATAAAAATCAAAAATTGCGATTAAATCAATTTTTTGGTTTTGAATGATAGGTTTCACTTAATGAGTCCCTTAATCGTCATTCAAGCTATCTGCAAGCAATAAAAATGCAATTAAATTTGTAAGTATACTTGTTGTATCAAGTATTAAGGATCTCAAATCAAATTCATCCGCGTCAGGATCGACCGGAATAACAATCTCGTCGCCAGGTTTAAGCTTCTGAAATCTTCCTGCATATTTTTTTGCTTCTATTTTACCATTAGCACGAATTATATATGAACGATTTTTAAGAGTATCTTTTCTATGTCCACCTGCCAAATCAACTGCTTTTTTAAAAGTAAGAGACTTGGAGTGTGCTATTAAACCAGGATTGTAAACATTTCCAGTCACCTTAACAACATCAACTTTTCTATTTACAATAATCTTTGAATCAGGATTTAACTTAAAATCTAATGATGCATTACGAACGATATTTGTAGATTGACTCATTAAACCTTCACTATTGAATGATGAAAAATTATTCAATACAATAATAGCATCTGGATTTGCAAGATCAGAAAAACCTCCTGCTAAATTAATTGCATCATTAAGAGTCATATTTTTAGATAACTGAAAATTGCCCCTTTTGTTAACTTCTCCTGCAACTTCTATTGTTAATAAGTTATTATATTTTGGATTTTCATATACTAATATCATATCGCCTGTCTTCAAAGAAAAGGAAGGAGAATTAGTATATGAAACTATAAACTCTTCACTATAAAAATTATTTTTATTCTTACGAAGAACAACTATTTCGTTTTCAAAGATGGTTTCTTTAAAAATAGGATCTTGAAAACCTCCAGCAAGGTCTAAAACATCTTTTAATGAATTCGACTTTGAAGGATATAGCCCTGGATTTTTTACTCTACCAACAATAGATACGCTATGTTCTGAATTCTTTATTCCTAAAATACTTACAGCATCTCCAGAGTTGAGATATATTTTTGATGCTTGATCTATTTTTACTGTAAAAGATTCTTTGGCAGTGTCAGTTGATGTTCTCTCTTTTTTTGTCAAAACTTTTTGAACAATTGCATCAGAAGTTGCATTAGGGGTTAACCCTCCAGCAAAACTAATTAAGTCCTCTAAAGATTCGCCATTGATTAATTCATATCTGCCTGATCTTATAACTTGACCATCAATTCTGACTCTCTTAGCTACATTAGGAATATGAATGACATCACCTTCAAGAATTCTTTGATTGAATAGTTTATTTTTACCGTCCATAAAAAAACTATAAAAATCTACTGTTTCAATTAATTTTCCATCTCTTATTAATTCAACATTTCGTAATGATCCATTATTATTAACACCACCTGCTTGTACCATAGCAGTGAAAATATCAGAAAAAGGGTGAATTATATTAATTCCAGGTTTTTTAACTGCCCCAGAAAAAAATACATTTATAGATTTTAATCTATTTAATTCAACCATTAATTTTGTTGAATTTTTATCATCATTAATTGTGGAATAAATTGCTGAAAGTTCATCTCTTAACATAGTTTCAGCTTCAGAAATAGTCTTATTAAATAAGGATATAAAACCTAAATCAGGGAAGTATATTGAACCATCTCTATTTAAAGTATATTTTTTTTGTGAGTTTGTCTCGCCCCATAACGAAATAACAATCTCATCTCCAGGACCAAGCTTAAAATTTTCAGGTGTGGGTATATTGTCAAAAAAATTAATTGTTCTATTAAAATAATCATATCCAAATAAATCATTATCAGATGAATCAATTGAAGGAGATAATTCAACAGGATCAATTGAAGGACTAACAGTAGAGATTGTTTCTTTATCGATGCTTTTTAGCTCAGTCCTAATTTTATTCAATTGTTCATTAGTAATCCTGTTAATATCAGAAATTGAATTTTGGGAAAACACTAGATTCACCATGAGGATAGTAATGATAAATTTTCTTAACATGAGCAAAATTTAAACTTAAATAATTTCTATACAAATACTTCTTTTTAAGACAAATATATCTTCTTTTTAAGATACATTTTTAAAATACAGTATTAAATTGCAATGTGACGAAAAAACAACAATTGAAGTTTGGTGTAATATGTGAGTCAACAATGCTCGCAGACTGGCAAATTGATACAATTAAAGAGATAGTAAATTCTAAAGTTGGTAAGCTAGATTTAATAATTTTATCTGAAAATCCAAATGTAAATAAAGATGAAAAGTCTATAATTCATAAAATTATTGATAAGATATTTTCAAAAGAAATTTTCTACAGTATTTGGCAAAAAAAGATAAAAAAAGATAAAAAAATCAATATAGAAGAAGAAAATTTGATTGATGGGATTGTTTTAAAGTGCAATATCAGAAAAAAAGGTAAATATAGAGACTATTTTAGCGAAGAAGATTTGCGATCAATCAAAGAACGTAATTTGGATTTTATTCTAAGATTTGGCTTAAACATAATTACTGGAGAAATATTAGATATTCCTAAATATGGAATTTGGTCTTTTCATCATGGAGATGAAAGAAAATATAGAGGAAGGCCAGCATGTTTTTGGGAAATGTACAATAACGAGAATGAAATAGGTGGAATTTTACAACGACTAAATGAAAAACTTGATGGTGGAATAATTCTAAAACGTTGGTTTATTAAAAACAATAAAATCTCATGGAAAAGTAATCTCAATGAACTACGAAACTATGGTACATTATTGCCAAAACAAGTATGTATTGACATAATTAATGGTAATGAAAATTATATTTTCAATAAACCAAGTAAAACCTCAGCTAAAATAAGATATGTACCAACAAATATTGAGATGGTTTCTTTTATTTTTACTCTTTTTAAAAATTATTTTTACTTCTTCAAGAAAAAATTTATGATTGATAGTTGGAAAATTGGTTTAATAGAAGATAAAATAAATTATTACGCTTTTAATGATTCAAAAACAAAAATAAAATGGTTTGAAAGTAATGATAAAAATGTATTTTTTGCTGATCCTTTTTTGACTAAGCAAGGTGAAGACTTTATTGTTTTCTTTGAAAAATTTAATCACAATGAAAATCGTGGGATGATATCAAGATTTTTAATAGATAAGAATAAAAAAATTAGTAATGAAATAGAAGTTATTAGGGACAAAAATCACTATTCTTTTCCTTATATATTTGAGGAAAATAATAAATTGTATATTCTACCAGAACAAATGTCTAAGAATTTAGTCGAAATCTATGAAATAGATAAAAACTCAGGTAAAGTTTTATCCAAAAAAATAATTCTTGAGAATATTAAACTATCTGATCCTACTATTTTTTTTCATAATTCAAAATATTGGTTATTTGGAACAGTTAATGGTATAGAACTAATGGCTTGGCATACAAATGAAATTTTTGGTACATGGACTGAACATAAGAACAATCCTATTAAAATAGATATTAGCTCATCTAGGAACGCGGGGCGGATATTATGCAAAGAAGAAGAATTAATTAGATTCTCACAAGATTGTAGCAAAGACTATGGATCAAGAATTGCTATTAATAAAATATTAGAATTATCAGAAATTAATTTTCTTGAAGAGACTATAGGATATATTGAACCAAAAAATGAATGGGATTATAATGAAGGTCTTCATACTATTAGTTTCACTAATAATTATATAGTTATAGATGCAAAAAAAAGTATTTTTCATTTCAAAGCATTGAAAAAGAAAATTTTTAAGAAAATTGGATTGTAATGGATTTAAGATATTTTATAAATAATATAAAAAAGTCATTTTTTTCAGGTAATGCAAAAACAACAACTGTTACAATATGCACCCTAATTCTTTTACCAATAATTATAAATAAAATAGGTATTGAAAATTATGGCATACTTTCACTATCAATGATATTTGGAGGTTTATTTGGTAGTTTTGAATTAGGTATTTCCAAAACAGTGACTGTTCTTTTTAGTCAAAGTAATGATAAAGAAAAAAGTCAAATATTTAGCAATGCTTTTTTTATAATTCTATTTTTGCTATTAATAATTGGTTTCCTATTCGTATCAGTAAATGCAAACTTCAATATTTTTGGAGAAAATAAATTTATTAATAGTGAACTAGGAAATTTTATATTATTGACAAGTTATATTTCTGTTGGTTTAATTCTAGTTAACAATGTATTACTTGCCTCCCTTCAAGGATATTTATTGAACCATTACGTTGATTTGGGTCAGATTATATTTTCTATTTTTTATCACATATTTTTGATCGCTGCTGCGTTCAGTGCCGATTCAATTTATTTTATTATTTTTATGCCTTTATTAGCCTATCTAATTCAAGCAATATTTTTAAGCTATATTTTATTTTCGAAAACTAAATTAAAATTTGGAAAAATAAATAAGACCTCGATAAAGTCAATGATATATACTTCTATCGATTACTTTAAAATTGGATTAACTACCATTTTTCTTCAACCAATAAATAAGTATTTATTGTTTTATTTAACTGGTAGTGCCGGTATGTTAGGGTTATTTGATGTTGCTTTAAAGCTAGCAAACATTAGTGCGTCCCTACTTAACGCTTCTAGCCAACCTTTGTTAGCAATTTTCTCTAAAATGAAATCCAATGTTGGAAAAATTGATTCATTATCTACCAAAGTTTCGATTTTTATTTTTGTTCAATATATAATTGGTTTATTGGTTTTCTTAATTTTAGGAAAATCAATTGTTGGCTTTCTTGTATCAGAAAATAACCAATTATTATATCATATTTCATTTTTATTAATTGCTACAATAGCTAGCACTGCTATTTTTGAGCCTTTTTTTAAATATTTACTTTCTCAAACTCCACCAACATATGCATTTTACAGCAAATTATCTTTTCCTATTTCAAATTTGCTTTTTTTTATGACAATCGATCACTCAAACATTCTTTTAAAAATTACCTATGCATATTCAATGTCATTAATTGTAAATAATATTTTTACGTATTTTTATTATAGAAAGTCTGTATCATGATTGAATTATTGGTAGTATTATTTTTCATTTTTATTTTTACTTATGTAGGGTACAAGAGCCCAACAAAATTTATAATTCTATACCTTTTATCTACGACAAAATTTTTTGGATTTTTGGATCTAGATGCCATGTCAGGTGCTTTGATTGGATATAATTTTTTCTTCATTGTAATACATTTTATCGCATTTTCATTGGCTCTTGTTGAAGATAATAGAATCGAATTAAAAACAGATGTCAAAAGAATTCCTATAATTTTATATTTTATAATAATTTTTTCTCATGGTATTATATATCCTTCTATTATGGGATTTTCTAGTTTATTTCCATCAATAATTGCAGGAAAACATTTTTTTATATTTTTCATTTTATTTTATATGGTTAATAAAAAAAATAATATTGATTTTAATTTGATAAAAAAAACTGTGATTCTTATAAGCATCATTATCTCTTTAATTATATTTATGTATGCTACAACCGGAATATCTACTCCTTTTTATGAACAAAAAACTAGGTTGGATGGATCTCTTCAAGGAATTATTCAGGTATATTTTTTAACCTATCTTAGTTTATCTGTTTTTCTTTTACTTCGTGAGTATATGTATGATACAAAAGTTAAATTACAATCAATATTGCTTATAATATTTTTCCTTTCAATTTTCTCAATTGCAGGTCACAGAGCAATATTTTTCACTACATTTGCATGTTCAATTCTATTTATTTTTATAAAATTATTTAGAAGAATATTAACAAAAATAAATAGGCCAATAATTATTTATTCTTTAATTGTAATATTTCTCATGTTTATTGGGACATTTCTCAGTTTTTATCTTCAAGGAATCAATGAAATTGGAAGCGTGGACGCCTCTATAACATCTAGGTTTATCTATGATGCATTAAGAATTGATGTAATTAGCTATAGACCTTTCTTTGGATATGGTTTTATACACCCTTCTTCTTCAATCATGTCTCAGTTACCGATTGATTTTTCAAGCGCATACAAAGAAGCGTTAACAACAGTTGATTCTGGATATGTTGATTTAATGGTGAGGTTTGGAGCAGTTGGTACAATATTTTATTTATTGCCTTATGCATATATTTCTTTAAGAAGAATTATCCTTAATAAGAAATATAATTATACACAAATTTTAATGGCTTTTTTTATTGCGCAATATTTTCTTGTTAATACAACTTGGTCGGTATTTTCATTTAACCATGGATTGACACCTCTTATTTTAGCTTTATTTTTCACTATTTTTGATGATTATGAAGAGGTAAATTATTTAGATGCTTAACAAACTAACTACTTTGATTAACGGTGATTTAATTAAAACAAAATTTATTTATAAAGAAGTAAGTATTATTTCGATTATTTTTTCATCAATCATTTATAAAACAGTAAGAGTTTCTTTATTTATCAGGCTAAAACAAATATTTCCATCTTTAAAATTTTTGTCAAATTTTATTCTTAGTAGGAGATTTATTGACATCGGATATTGCAAAATTGGTAAAAATTTACTTTTACCACATCCGTGGTGTATTATTATTGCAGATGAAACTGTAATTGGGGATAATGTTACTGTTTGCCAATATGTTACACTTGGTGGAAACTTTAAAAAGAAAAGAATACTTGACGATGATAGCATCATGGACTGTGAAAGATATGGTAAAAATAAAGAAATTAAACTTCCAATCATTGGAGATAATGTTGTCATAGGCCCTGGATCAGTTATTGGTGGTCCAGTAATTGTTGGAAATAATGTTATAATTAGTCCAAACTCTGTTGTCACAAAAGATGTCCCTGCGAATTCAATTGTTTTTGGGCAAAACCAAATAGCAAATAAAAAAATTCTTGTCAGTGAACAAGGTGGCGAATACAAAATAATTAAATGAATATTCTATTTATTCTTCCATCACTCAACATTTATGGTGGAACACCTAAAAAAACTTTAGAGCTTATTAAAGCTTTAAATACTAATACTGTTGTATATACATATGATAATGAATATTCTCAATTTATGCAGCATTTTGAACAAGCAGGAGCAGAAGTTTTTATCAGACCTCATCGAAGAAATATTTTTAAACATTTCATTGAATTAAGAAAAATAATCATAAGTAAAAAAATTCATATTGTTCAAACTCAATTTACTTTTGGAGAGATACTTGGATTTTTTTGTAAGATGATCAATTTTAGGATAAAGGTTATAAATACATTTGTCGGTATTATAAAACCTAATATTTTTAAAAAATTTGTATTGAATTTTATTTATTTGTTTGTTGATCAAATAGTTTATGTTTCAAATTTTGTAAAAAATGAAAAAGAGATACAATTTCCTATACTCAAAACTAAACCATCCAAAATCATATACAATGGCACTTCACCAAGGAAGTTTTCATTGCAAAATAATTTACCTTCAGATAGATTTAATTTACTAGCTATAGGAGGTTTAGTAGATGTTAAAAATTTTGATTTGTTGATTCATATGATGAATATTTTAAAAGATGATAATACTTTTCACTTAACAATCATTGGAGATGGACCAAATAAAAATAAAATGATTTCAAAAATTAATGAATATTGCCTTGATGAACATATTTCTATGCTTGGGTATATTGATAATGTAGGTGATTATTTGTCAAGCTGTGATATATATTTACATCCTGCATATGCTGAAGGTTTTGGTATTTCAGTAATAGAAGCAATGTTTTCGAAGAAAACCATTATTGTATCAAATAAAGGTGCTTTACCCGAAATAATAATAAATAATTTTAGTGGAAAAATACTGAGTCATGACAATCCATCTGAATGGGCAAAAAATGTTAAAGAACTATATATGAAAGAAGGCATTAGAGAAGAATTATCATTAAATGCATTCAATGAGGTCAATAAAAAATTTAATTTGAAAATATTTTCAAATAACTATAAAAGTATGTATGGTGAAATTATATGAAAAACAAAAAAGTAGCGATTATTTCAAATATACCTGCTCCATATCGTGAAAATGTATATAGTATTTTGAGCAAAAGCCCAGAAATTGATTTAAAAGTATTTTACTGTAAAAAAATAGAAAGTGATAGAAAATGGGAATTAAATAAACCAAAATATAATCATAGTTTTCTCAAATCTTTTACCATTAATTATGGTGAAATGCATTTACACTTTAATGTAAGTATTCTATCAGCTTTAAAAAAATTTAAACCGGACGTAATTATAACTAACGGGTTTGCACTTCCAATGCTTATTGGATTCTTTTATTCTTTTTTTAATAATAAAAGTCATGGTTCATTTATTGACGGAACATTAATAACTGAAAAAAAACTATCATTTATTCATAAAATAGTAAGGAAATTTATTTATTCAAGAAGTGAAATTTTTATTGGCCCAAGCAACCAGACAATAAAACTTTTTAAATCTTATGGAATAAGATCACATCAAATTTTTAAAAGCTGTCTAGCTATTGACAATGAAAAATTTATTAAACAAAAAAAATCATTTAATCACAAAAAATATGATTTACTTTTTTCTGGACAATTTATTGATAGAAAATGTCCTTTTTTCTTTACAGAGATTGTTAATGAATTAACTAAAATAAAAAAGAATTTAAAAGTTGTAGTAATTGGTTCTGGAATTCTAGAAAACAAATTTAAAAAGAGTTTAGAAAAGACTGGTGCAGATATTTATTTCAAAGGATTTATGAAACAAAGTGATTTGCCAAATATTTTTTCTAACTCTAAAGTTTTTTTAATGCCGACAAAAGAAGATTGTTGGGGAGTAGTTGCAAACGAATCTTTAGCTGCTGGAACACCAGTCATTACAACTCCATTTGCAGGTGTTGCTGGAGAATTGATAATAAATAATGAAACTGGTTTTGTTGTAGATTTAAATTCGAAAGATTGGGTTGAAAAAACACTTATTCTTTTGGACGGAGATCAACTATATAATGAAATGTCTAATAAGGGGGTTGCTTTGGTAAAAGAATACAATTATAATAGTGCATCTGATGGAATTTTAAAATCTATACTATCTTTATGATCAAAAATAAAAAAAATATAATGATATACGGAGCTGGAGAAGCTGGAAAACAAATTTTTAATAATATCTTACAAGATAAGTATTCATTCAAAGGTTTCATAGATGATAATCCTTCAAATAAAAAATTTAATATTAAAAACATTGATGTATTTAGCAGATCTGAAGGATATTCAAAAATAAAAGAGCTTAAAATACACAAGATAATAATTGCTATACCTTCAATATCTGACGAAAAACTAAATGATATTTTAGATTACTTTTCAGGCTTAAAAGTTAAAATTGAGATTGTGCCAAGGATTTTCTCAAGGGAAGTAAAAATAGATTATAATAATATTCTACCAATTAATCTTGAATCATTAATAGGAAGACCTCCGGTACATCCTAATAAAGAATTATTATCAAAAGATATTGAAAATAAAAAAATACTTATAACAGGCGCTGGAGGTTCAATTGGTTCAGTAATAAGTCAAATTACGCTAGATAATAATCCTAAAAAAATCACAATGATTGATAATAGCGAGCTTGCTCTTCATAACATATCATCAGAAATAGATAAATTAAATTTTGAAAAAAAAGTTGATGTAGATTTTAAAATTTGTGATATATCAAGACCGGAAGACGTTGAGTCCCTTTTTAGTCAAAATAGATTTGATACAATTTATCATGCAGCAGCATATAAGCATGTTCCAATTTTGGAAAATAATATCATCCAAGCAGTTCGAAATAATATTCTAGGGACCTATTATCTTGTGGAAAATTCAAAAAAATATGAATCAAAAAAATTTGTTCTAATTTCTTCAGATAAAGCAGTTAGACCAACAAATATTATGGGGGCTACTAAAAGATTTTGCGAGTTAATACTTCAAAGTAATCAGAAACAAAATACTATTTTCACTATGGTAAGATTTGGTAATGTCTTTGGATCCTCTGGAAGTGTAATTCCAATCTTTAAAAAACAAATTATGAGTGGTGGACCTGTAACAGTTACATCTAAAAAAACAACAAGATATTTTATGACTATTAATGAAGCTAGTGAATTGGTTGTTCAAGCTGCTGCGATGGCAAAAGGTGGTGAAGTATTTCTATTAGATATGGGTGAACCAGTGAATATTTATCAATTAGCAAAAAAAATGATTAAATCATATTCTGACCATTCAGGATCTCAAATTTTCAATAATATAGATATAAAATTAATTGGGTTAAGACCAGGAGAAAAAATGATTGAAGAATTGTTGATAGGTAATAATCCAGAAAAAACAAAACATGTAAAAATTCTTAAATCAGATGAACCTAATAAACCGAAAAATTTAATTCAAGAAAGCTTAGAAATTATTAGACAGTCTGTCAAAGAAAGAGATCAAAAATCGATAGTTAAAACTTTAAAAAACATTGTTGATGGATTTTAAAGAATTTAAAACTGTTTTAATAGGTCCCTTTCCTCCTCCAGCGCATGGTTCATCAATATTAGCCAAACAACTTTCAGAGGGCTTAAATGCAAGAAAAATTTATAGTAATGTTTCTAGTGGGAAAAATACTGTCTTATCAATTGTTTTCTTGCTAGGAAGTTTATTCAAAGTTAAAGAGAAAAAAATAATCATTTTCACAGCTTCAAAATTTATTGGAAAATTTAGGGATCTAATAATTATTGTAATATTATTGATGAAAAAGAAAGATATATATGTATGTATTCATAATAACCCATTTTTTACAAATGGAATTTTAAGTAAAATACTTTTTTTATTAAGTAAATATTTTACATCAATATTTTCTTATGAGAGCGATGAGTACTTTCTTCTTAAATCTAAAAGTAGGGATGTTGTTGTTATTTATACTGCTGTTCCTGATGAAAAATTAATTAGCAGGCAAAAAATCAAGTGTAATATTGAAAACCCGATAAGATTTTCTGTTTGTTCTCATATTTTGAAATCTAAAAATGTTGATAAAGCTATTACATTATTATCTCATTCAAAAATTAATTGGAAGCTTGACATTGTTGGATCATACAATTCAAGATATGGTAAATCATTTATTCAAAAATATAAAAGTGATGATAGAATCACTTTTCATGGCGAGATTTATGGAACAGAAAAAATAAAAATTCTTATTCAAAGTGATATTTTAATACATTTATCTGAAAATGAAGAATTTCCTCTGATACAGATTGAGTGCCTTGGACTTGGTTTACCATTTTTATCTTACAAAAATGTTGGTGGAATAAGTAAAATTCTCAATAACAAAACTAGTGATAAATTATTTTATGATAAAGATTATCTATTAAGTAAAAATTTAATAAGAATTATATCAGAAATTGAATCCGATATAAATTTAAAAAATGATATGAAAAATACTTTTGAAAAATATTTTTCTATAGATAAAATGTTAAATCAGTACAAAAAATTAGGCTTTAAGGATTAAATTATATTATGAAGAAAATTAAAATTCCATTTTATAAGACTTCTGCTACGGTAGATGAAAGATTAGAAAAATGTCTTTCATCAGGATGGATGACTTCTGGACCCGTAGTTCAAGAATTTGAAAATTCTTTAGCAAACTATATTGATGTTGAACACGTGGTTTCTCTTAACTCTTGCACAGCGGGCTTACACCTATCATTAGCTGCTCAAAATATTAAAAAAGAAGATTTCGTTATTGTACCAACGTTGACATTTGTGGCTACTGCTGAAGTTGTTGAATATTTTGGAGCAAATGTAATTTTATGTGACATTGATCCCAAAACATTATGTATTGATGTTAATGAAATTGAATATCATGCAAAAAAATTAGGTGGTAAGCTAAAATTTGTTATGCCAGTTCATTTTGCTGGCTTTTGTGCTGATATGAAAAATATTTTTGAACTATCTGAGAAATATAATTTTAAAATTATCGAAGATGCAGCACATGCATTAGAAAGTGTTTCTAATATTGGAAAAGTTGGAGATAATAATCACTGTACTGCATTCTCTTTTTATGCAAATAAGAATTTAACCACTGGAGGCGAAGGTGGAGCTGTTAGCACAAACGATGGTAATCTTGCCAAAAAAATAAAAAAATTATCTTTGCATGGAATGACAAAAGATGCATGGAATAGATTCTCAGAAAATGGTAAATGGTTTTATCAGGTTGATGAATTAGGATATAAATATAACTTAACTGATATAGCTGCATCCATAGGCTTACAACAATTATCAGAATTAGATTTAAATCACTCAAAAAGAGAGAAAATTGCACAATCTTATAATAATTTTTTTGATAAGATTCCTTCAATTGATAGATATCATTATAATGAAGTTCATAAACATGCTTATCATCTATATATAATTAATATTAAATCCGATCAATGGTCAATATCTAGAAACGAACTAATTAATCAAATTAATGGTTATGGTATTGGCACCTCAGTTCATTATATCCCACTACATACTATGCCATATTATAAACAGAAATATGGATATAAAGATGATGAATTCCCAAATAGTTCAAACTATTTTAGTACATGTATTTCTATTCCAATTTATCCAATGATGGACAATAAAGATATGAATTACATCAAAGAGGTTTTTACAAAACTTTCAGATAAATACCAAAGATAAGATTTATATTTTTTTTCTATTTGTGATTAAGAAGAATAAAAATTTTGGTGTTGAAATAAATATTCTACCAAACATCCTTTTTGGGCTTTTAAGAAACCTTTCTAGCCATTCTAAATGAAGATAAATCCATATTTTTCCTGCTCTTTTTGGATTTTCAGCAAAAAAATCAAATACAGCTCCAATTGAACAAGAAACATTGCATGAAATTTGGTTTATATTTTCAAAAACCCATTTTTCCTGCTTCACTGAAGTCATACCAACAAACAAAATATGTGGTTGAAATTTATTAATTTTTTCAATGATTATTTCATTATCATCACTTGAAAGAACATCTTTATAAGGTGGACTATATGTTTCAATCTTAATATTTGGAAATTTTAAATTAATTTTTTTTTCAATTTTTGATAACGTTTTTTCACTGGCCCCCATATAAAAAACCTTTAAGGACATTTCATTTGCTTGATTTAAATAAAAACCATGTGTATCCCATCCTGCAAATTTTTTTACATTTAAATTCTTCAAAAGTTTTAAAGCTAAAGTTACTCCAACTCCATCTGGAGTTAAGAAATCGGATTGCTCTAAAGCAGCTCTAAATTTTTTATCTTTCAGTGCACAAGAAAATGAGTGTGCATTCATTGTATTAACAACAATCTTTTTATTAAAATCTATTGCAGGTAAAGATTCAGTTATTTGATAGTTAAAAAATTTTATATTCATTTGATTTTAAACGATACATTTATAATATATCATTCGTATGAGTAAAAAAATAGGAATAATTGGATTTGGATTTGTTGGTTCGGCAGTTAGGTTTGGGTTTTCGCCAAATACTGGTTACGATGCTGAAGTTAAAGTTTATGATAAAGACAAAAATAAATCTACTAATTCACTTGAAGACGTTGTAAATACCTCTGACTTTATTTTTGTTTCAGTCCCAACCCCTTCCAATGAAGATGGAACAATCAATTTAGATATAGTTGATGATGTTTTGAATGATATTAATAATGTTCAGAAAATAGATAATATCGTTCTATTAAGATCAACAATGATCCCTGGTTCTTCTCAAAATTTTCAGAAGAAATATCCAAAATTGAATTTGGTTTTCAACCCTGAATTTTTAACTGAAAGAAGTGCTAAATTTGATTTTATAAATCAATCTAGATTTATTTTAGGCGGTGAGGAAAAACACACTTCAAAAGTTGCTGAGCTCTATAGGTCGAGATTTGGAAAATCAATACCTGTAATTGAAACTAATTTCGAAACTGCAGAATTAATCAAATATATGAATAATTGTTTTTTTGCTACTAAGGTTTCTTTCATGAATGAAATGAAACTTGTTGCTGATCAATGTAATGCTAACTGGGAATTGGCTGTTGAAGGATTTGTAGGAGATGGTAGAGTTGGCCATTCTCATATCAATGTGCCAGGACATGACGGCAAAAGTGGCTTCGGTGGTAGCTGCTTTCCAAAAGATATTCAAGCAATGATAGCATTTGGTAAATCGTTTGGCGTTGATATGAATACCTTAATTGGTGCATGGAATACCAATCTTTTTGTTCGTCCGGATAAAGACTGGGAAAAATTAAAAGGCAGAGCAATATCTACTACTGATAAAGAAAATTAAATTGACAACCACCTGTCGTTTTCTAAAGACCACTTAACAACATCCTTAAGTCTATCATAAGCAGATTCTGGTTCCCAACCCATTTTTTTCATTTTTTCTCCATCAAGTGCATATCGTAGGTCATGTCCAGGTCTCTGTGAATGAAAATCTACCATTTCATAGTTGAGATTTTTGTTTTGAACTTTCGCTATAAATTGTGCTAGCTCTAGATTATCAATCTCATCTTTACCAACAATATTAAACTTATGGCACTTTGCACCGGTATTATCAGGTTCAATAGAAGAAATATCATAATTATATAAGAATAATAATGCTTCTGCAACGTCTTCGGCGTGAATATAGTGGCGTGACCCTGCAATTGTTTTTTCTGAATTCGAATGCACAGTAACTAGCTCTCCATCTCTCGCTTTTTTAATAACCATAGGAATATATTTTTCAGGATTTTGTCTCTCTCCAAAAACATTCATTGTGTGAGTAATTAAAGATGGAAGCCCGTACGTATTTTCAAAAGCTACCACCAATTCCTCTCCTCCAGCTTTAGTAGCTGAATAGGGATTTGTAGAGTTGTATCTATCATTCTCTTTATAGTTGACACCTTTTGGTGCAGGACCAAACACTTCGTCTGTGCTAAAATAAGCAAATCTTTCCAAGCTGTCTAATTTTCTTGCATAATCTAAAATATGTGCTGTTCCAACAACATTGTCCATTACAAACTCTAGTGGGTATGTAATAGATCGATCGACATGAGATCCTGCTGCAAGATGGCTAATATAGTCTACCTTACCAATTGTAGCAGAAATCTCTGGATTAAGTTCTGCTTTTAAATCATGGTGAACGACTCTCACTCTTTTCTGCTCACTATCAGGGTAAGAAGATACAACTTCTTTTAGCCTATTTAAATTTCCGCTAAAATCTAATCTATCTAAAGTTATAATTTCCCAATCAGTAATAGATAAAATTTTATCTATTACATGGTGCGCAATAAATCCTGCACCGCCTGTTATTAATATTTTCTTACTCATTATTTTTGAAGGTTTTTATAATTAAATCAATATCCATTTCGCTAAGATAAGGATGCATCGGTAAACTAACAATTGTTTGTGATAAATTTTCTGCAATAGGAAAATCTCCTCTTTTATATTGCAAATAAGCAAACCCCTTCATCAAATGGATTGGATATTTATAATATATAACATTTGGAATACTATTCTTTGTCAACTTATCGACTAATTCTTCTCTTTTTTGATGCGAACCTAAAATAACTGAGAATAATGCGTGAGCAGAATGATAATGTTTTGGTATGTGCTGTGCATTATTTAAATATTTCCTATAATGATCATTTACTTGATTTCTCATTGATAACTCTTCATCAAAAATTGTAAGTTTTTCTAATAATACGGCAGCCTGCATACTATCTAATCTCCCATTTAAACCGATGACTTCACTATTATACTTATCTGAGCTTGTTCCATGAATACGTATTGCTTTGCACTGATCTGCTAAGCTATCATCATTTGTAAACATAGCCCCACCATCTCCATAACATCCTAATGGTTTTGCTGGATAAAATGAGGTTGCAGCAATATCTCCAAACGTACCTACTTTATTATCTTTTATAGCTCCCCCAAAGCTTTGAGCAGCATCTTCAATTACTTTGAGATCATACTTATTTGCTATCTCTTGAATCAAGCGATATCGAGCAGGGACTCCAAACAAATCTACTGGAATAATAGCTTTTGGCTTCAATTGTCCATCTTTAATAGTACTTTGAATAGCAATTTCAAGCTTTTCACAATCAATATTAAAAGTAGAATCATACACATCAACAAACACAGGGGTTGCGCCTAATAAAGCAATGACTTCTGCAGTAGCAACATAGGTAAATGGTGTAGTAAAGACGGCATCTCCAGGACCTATCCCCCATGCCATCAATGGGATTAATAATGCATCCGTTCCTGATGAACATGAAATAGCATGTTTTACCCCACAATAATCAGCAAGTTTTTCCTCGAGTTCATACACCTCTGGACCCATGATATAAGCACCATGATCTAAGATAGTATTAAATCGTTTTTCTAAAGGCTTACGAATACGATCTTGTTGTGTTTTTAAATCTAAAAATTCCATAATAATTGATTCAAAATTACCAAAATTATGGCTTCAAAGAAAAAATAATTATTATGAATCAATTAATGGTTGCGGTTCTGAATTAAATAAGTCAAATTTGCTGAGGGTACATAGCTTGTATCCTTAAGTTAATATATTAATATATGAAGATAACCGAGAAAAAGGAGTTAAACATGAATCGAACGATTCTTGGTGCGCTATTTGGAATTGTAATGATTTCTAGCGCTCTCTTTGGTCAAGGCACCGTGTCTGGTACTGTTACAGATGCAGACGGGAATGCTTTGCCAGGAGCAAATGTTGTGGTTGAAGGAACCACATTGGGTGCAGCTGCTACACTTAATGGTAGCTACTCAGTTGACGTTCCTAATGGTACATACACAGTAACTGCTAGTGTAGTAGGTTATACATCAGAAAGTGCTAGTGTAAGAGTTTCAGATTCTAACGCATCTGCAAGCTTTTCACTGTCATCATCTTCCGTCGCGTTAGGCGGGGTTGAAGTACTAGCTGACCGTGTAGACAATACCTCAGCAATCCCTTATGATGATCTTTCTAAAGCTGAAATTGACTTTAGATTAGGTGGTCGTGGGTTGCCAAAAGCATTATCAACTCTACCAAACGTTTACGTTGAA
>Ga0066371_10000052_pt1 | contig 23153 bp, 30 predicted proteins | sample Knorr_S15_td_DCM_FD_71214 | JGI IMG/M metagenome (GOLD analysis project Ga0066371, IMG submission 71214) | Marine microbial communities from Southern Atlantic Ocean transect - Knorr_S15_td_DCM_ad_63m_LV_B | ecosystem: Environmental > Aquatic > Marine > Oceanic | place: Southern Atlantic ocean... | reverse complement strand
TTTTGAAGAATATTCTCTTTGAATTGTTATTGAAGCCCAAGTTTGTCATATACCTGTCGAGATCGGTCTTTTCATTGGCGCGTCTCTCTTGAGCGCGACGAACGGCTGTGTTGGTTGCCAATTGTTTAATGGAGTTCCAATTTGTAAAATAGCCATTCATTTTTGAAGTAATCTCGGTTCTGTTCCCGGGTGTGAGATTCTGAAGAGTATTGAGGTAGCTATAAAACTCTTCTTCACTTTGAGCATATTTTTGATTCTTCCTCGACTTGTTTATTTGTTTAGCTCTGTCTGTCAAAATACTGGTATTGACGTTGGTAGTATCAAAGTTTTTAAGAATACCATTTATGTCACTTTGGGAGAGATTAGTCATTTTTTTAAGACTATTCACAAGTGACTTTCTCTTTTTGGCCTTCAAGTCTGCGAACTTTTTATTAGCAACTTTTTTGGCATCCACCTTGAGAGCATTCATATCATCTTGATTTTTACTGAACTTATTGAGGAATGGTCTTTGTTCACCATTATTGAGACCCTGTTCATTCAAGAACTTTTTAAGATTTGCGAGTTGCCCAGCCTTAATACTAGCCTTCTTTTGAGTTTCATAGACTGTGGCAGTTTTCATAATGGAAGTCAAGTTGACATTCTTGTTAAAATTGTTAAAGAATTTCCGTCTCTCATCGTTGGTGAGATTCAATGTATTGAGATGTAATTCCAATTTTTTCAGGTTTTTAGACCGTTTTTCGATAATCTTATTTTGAAGCATTTTGTTCGCCAATGATTTTGTAGAGTTAAAATTGAGATTTTGAGACAAAATGTTTCGTTTGTTATCGGCGTTTAGACCAATTTTGTTTATGTAGTCGGATTTCTTACGATTCAGAGCGTTCTTCTCATTTTGAGCCTTCTTCTTAGATATGGCGACCGCTTCATTCATCAATGGCTCCAACTTTTCACGGTTCAATTTATTAGTCAAGTTCTTTATTTCCTGGTTGGTGAGACCAAGTTTTCTTCCATGATCTGCGAGTACATTGGTGTTAGCCTTTCTCTTTTCTTGGATGCGTGCTGTCAAAATAGCATTCGCTTCTTGTTTGAGGTTGTCCAATGCAATCTTATTATTCGCATTAAACTTACTGATAACCACCCTTTGATTTTCTGGTGACAACCCCTGTGTCTTCATATATTCCTCAAGTTCATCACGATCCTTGCCACGTTGAGTTTCAATTATTTTTACCACCATCGCATTTAACTCGCTACGAAGGGCTGTTATATTAGCATTTTCATCATTCAATCTACGAATGAATGCGTTCTTATTCGTATTTGATAGAATTGACCCCTTCACTTTTGAAGCTAATTTCGCCTTGTTATCGGCGATCTTAGCATTTCGGGTATCCTTAACCATCTTATTAACTTCAAGTTGAAGCGTTCTAAGATTACCCTGATTTGTGTTGAATCGCCTTTCAATATTGATCTTAGCGTTTCTTGAAATATCAGCAGTTTCCAAATATTTCATAAGGGTATTCTTGTTCAAGGACTTTTGTTGTTGAACCCTCTCTTTCTTCAACTGTTGCGCAACCCTTTGGAGTGCGTTCACCGTGAGTGTGTCACTGTTGTACTTTTCCATCATCTTCCTTTTATCCCCATTATCGAGGCCAAGATTGACGAGGAACTTTTCAAATTGTGCCTTCTTATCTCCCTTCTGCTTCGCAATTCTCTGGTTTGAGAGCGCTTTTGCCTTGTTACGATTTCTGTTGTTTGTACTCATGAGATTGCGTTTATCATTGATTGTGAGGCCTGGGAGAGTATTGAGGAATTCGGAAAACTCCTTGCGTTTCGCGCTCATATTTTCCGCATTTCGAGTGGATTTAAGACTTTTAGCTTCTTGGATTAATCCATTGATATTACGATTACCATTTGTAAACTTTCTCATAATTGAATTCTTGTTCACCTGACTGAGACCAAGCTCACCAAGACGTGTATTTAATGCGGACTTCAATTTGGAATCCTTTTCACTCTTGATCTGTTGGGCAATTTTGGTTGCCTTATTCTTAAGAGCATTCGCACTCATTTGGTTGGAGTTAAAGTTATCAAGTAGATCGTCGCGATACTTGTTTGTGATACCCAATTCCGTCATAAATTTGATAAACTCCTGCTTGTTATCAATTTTGGTCTGTTCAATGCGCTTATTAGACATCTTCTTGGCTCTGTTGCGGTTCATACTGTTGTTTTGTGTAAGCTCGGCTATATCGGCATTGGTGAGACCCGGTAACCTGTTTATGAACTCCCGGTACTCTTTCTTAGCCTCCGCAAGCTTCGAAGCACCCTTTTGCGCCTTTAGGGTTTTGGCTTCTTGAATCAATTTATCGACATTACGATTACCATTTGTAAACTTTTTCATAATGGAGTTCTGTTCAATTTGATTAAGACCTATTTCCCCGAGGCTTTTCTTAAGCTTAATACGAAGGGCTTCATTTTTGGTAGAACCAACATTTTCTTGGAGCTTGAGAGCTTCTGCCTTGATTGAGTTTATATTAACGTCTTCATTTCTGAAACGACGCAAAAAATCATTCTTTTTGGTTTGATTAATTTGAAGGGGTGTTAAGAATGAGAGAAGATTTTGCGCTGTCACACTCTTCTTTTCCTCTATTCGTTTCTTAACGAGATCATCTGCCATCTTTCGCATTGTATTTACATTGGCAGTTTCAGTCACACCTTTAACGAGAGCCTCTTTATCGGCAGCGTTCAATTTGTTGTATGTTTGAAGAATGGAGCGGAACTCATCTTGTTTCTTTGAGAGTTTCTCAAGCTTCTTCTTAGCATCCAAATCACGAGCCTCCTTAATAAGAGTATCGATGTCTTCTCCAACACCATGACGTCGAGCCCTGTTCAAGAATAGGGTTTTGTTTGTATTAGTGAGACCCGTTGTCTTCAAGAACATGGCCATCTTTTCCTCGTTTGAGCGTATGACATTCGCCTTCTCGTCAGCCTTGATCTTTGCTTCAACCTGAATCTGCTTGAAGTCGTCGGTGGCCATTCTTCGCTTAAAGGCGTTACGATTTGTGTTTGAAATGTTCAAACTATCGAGTAATGAAGAAAATTCATTTTCTTCACGTTTAGCCCCTTCAGCTCTCACTACAACGTCCATTCTCTTGCCCCGGCCGAGTTGTATTTGATTAAGGAACTTTTGTTCTCTCTTTAGACCAAGTTGCTTAATTCTGGCGACAGCTAATTCAAGAGAAAAATCTTCATTTTTTGGTACAATAGTTGGGGTTGGTTGATTAGTATAAGTTGATGGTAACTGTGGGCCTTGAACCCTTCCAGTATTTAAGTAGTAACCCAATCCCTTTTCGCCTTTTCTAAAAACATAGCCGTCTTTTGAACCCTTAAACGTTTTAGCGGCTATAAAGTTCTTATTTTTACCACCTCCGAAAAGACCCGATAAAAACCCCCCTTTCTTCTCCGGCTTTCCCTGACCGCCTAAAAATTTTGGTTTACTGTTCTTTCCAAATAACCCACCCGTTGGAAATGTCACCTTTGAATTTTTATTCGCTGGTCGATTCACATTGGTGTTCACCCGATTCACATTGGTGTTCACCCGATTCACATTGGTGTTCACCCGATTCAAGTTGTTCACCCGATTCACATTGTTGTTCACACGGTTAAAATTGGTGTTCACTGCTGTGTTATTCACTGCTGTGTTATTCACTCGATTGTTTGCGTTGTTCACCCGGTTGTTAAAATTGTTCACTGCTGTGTTATTCACTGCTGTGTTTACATTATTATTAACAGACATGACCGTGCCTCGCCGCCCCCGCCGTCTTCTCGCAATCTTGACGGGTTCATGCACTTTCATGTATCTAAGACGCTTACCAATCGCATCAACAAGTTGACTCTTCGTCATTTGTTCCACATTTTTGAGATCAACCTTACGAGCAATCCGTTTAAGATCTACACGCTTTGTGGTCGAATCAAAAAGTTTTTCATAATCGTTTGGTTTCAATGGAGACTTTCTATCAACGAGGTAAGTCCTCGTAGAGTTTATCACCATTGGTGGAAGGGGCAACTTATTGTCCTGAATATCTTGGTAGGCTTCACATATCTCTTTTCTTGTTAAGTTAATAGTAACCCCCGTATTGAGCTTGATCAATTTCCGGAGGTTTTCTATATCTGCGTCTGGGTCACACGCATTCATTGTTTTATATTAAGTTAACAAAAAAGTGGAGCAAATTATTTAATGGTGTAATATCCTATATTATATAATTTAATCTTATCTTCATAAGACATATTAAAGTCGAATATATTAGTATCAGCTACATTTATTTCTATCATTGTTGTTTTTTCGTCATATTCAACTCTATTTGTGAGAGTTGAACGAATGAGGGATTCTACAAACTGTCGTGGATTATTTATTTCTTCTTGATAGACACGATCCATTTTGAGTTTGATACACGTAACTTCATGTATCTTTTTATCAAGAAAGGGTACCATTGGATATTGTTCTTGTGTTCCACCGTCTATGTAACTCTTACCATCGTATTTGCCACATGCAAATATGAGAGGTATAGCCATACTCATACAAACGGCATCTATCACTTTCATACTGGGATGCGTATCACGAGAAAAGTACACAGTAGTTGAACTATTGAGACAATATGCCGATATGTAAATCTTCATATCCAACTCCGCAAATGTAGGATCGGAACCACATATTTCAACAAGTTTTTTACGAATTGGGTCCATATCAACAAAACCAAATTTGTTAAAGAAGGATCCTATACGCAATTTAACAAATTTGGGGACATCTAAATCAAGAGCCACTTCCAAAATCTCATCTATAGACATCCCCAAAGCCATAAAGAGAGCTAAAATAGAACCCGCAGATGACCCAGATATTTCCTTGACATCTACAAGCTGGGATTCAAGTGCCTTCATGGTTCCAATCATTGAGTATATACCCATAGAAGCTGGCCCCAACACAAGATACTTCATCCTCCTATCTAATAGAACTGAGGAAATTGACGACGCAAAATCGCGAAAACCACTGCGAAAACGATTGCGTGGGTCAAGGCCGCTTGAATACTGGTTTGACCGGATTGGAGAAGACCTCCAGAACCTGGAGGGATCGTCAACAACAGACCCGGACTCAACGCCAAAAAGAGTATCGTAGTCACAATCAAATCGCTCCTCGTCAGGACGACGCCCATTGCCTTGGCGACGAGGCTGTAGACGAGGAAGAAGACGAGGGCGTGAAACATAATAGCCGTTTGATTGGTCTTTCCGGTGGTGAACCTGACATTTTCGCCCTCGGTAGTCAGAAGAATACCGGGGCTTAGGGCCAAAAAAAGAGCCGCTGGAACAGAGACCTTTGTCGAGGTGATATCAGGGAGCATATTTTAATATGTAGCTACATTATTTTGCTTGGTGTGCTGGTATGCAAACTGGACCCAGTGATCAAATGTAGCACCTGCCATGAATTCACCTTGGAGATCGCATTCTCTTAGGAACAACCGAATTTCATTCCAAATGTATGACAATTTTGACTCATATGGAATCCATACAAACTCGCAATCTTCGTAATGTTCATTATAACAAAAATCGGCAAAGTCGGAGAATGAACATTCTGTCATGATTTCATACTCAAGGAATGCATCTCTTATGAGTACCTGAACGCGGTCCCACAAGTCCCATAGTTCATCTGAGTATTTGATTTGCCAATCCTCAATACTGAGATGAATGTCATCTTCATATTCTTCTTCATCACTTGGGATGACATCATAACCCGCTGTAGCTTCGTAAACGTACTGACTCCAAACCATCCCGTGTTCTTACTTATCTTAATTCTGGGGTTTCTCTTTTATCCCTGTTAATGAGATAGAAGTCGATTCCTTTACTTTAATGTTGTCCTGGATAGCGTTAAGAGCCCCTTCCAGCTTGGCTTCATCTCCGCCAAAGAACTTAAGAAGACCTTCCCTAATGGCATCTTTGTTCATACTTCCCTTTCGTACGGATTTACGAAGGCTAATTTTACCTTTCCTGAGGTTAATGGTATCAATACCCTGACCAACCATGTGACTTTTCACAGTTTCCTTGAGACGCTTCTCTTCTTGGGTTAGGATCTTGATATCAGCTTTTGCTTCAGTAAGTTGTTTTGAGAGCTCCACAAGCTTGGTGACGCTATCAGAAAGTTCGTTGGGTACTGACATTATATACATAAAACTAAGGCTTAATCTTTAAGCAAAATTAGCACAAGGGGCGCATAGTGCCGTCTGGGACGATAGTGGAGTTGTTCCACACAAATGGTTCCTTGGAGTTTGGAGGCTCGGCACGAATTTGTTGGTTCGCGTTTCTAAGCGCACCACCAACGGTCTCTGGGAAACCGATTTGTTGGCGTGGTTCGAGGAAGTTTTGGCCAGCGAGGATGTCCTCTGGGGCGAATTCACCGAAGTCCTCCGCGGACGCAACTTCGCGTGGGAGGAGGGAGGAGGCGAGGCCGGTGCCCTTCTCCATGCCGCAACCCTTGCCTTGGGCTGGAACCTCCGCAGCTGGGCCCGCAGCGGCTGGCGCACCCTGGATCATCGCAAATTCGCGTTCACGAATGGAATAAGCAGACTTGTTGTTCATAGTGAAGAGCAAATAGACCAACACGGCGACCGCAGCCAACATCATGAGGTTCTGAGCACGACCCTTCTTCATCATCTTTTATATATGATAACAATTTTTTTTATTGGTCATCCACGAAAGCATACTCTTCTGGGTATGTGTCCAAGATTGGGTCCGGATGAACTCTGACCTGGACAACATTCCATGAAGCACCAAATGATTTTTTCGCAAACCAAATGCCAGAGAATTCCAAAATAACATCACAAATCTTGTCTGGTTGAACCATTTCAAGATCAACCTGTTCCTGCTGAGAATTGAAAGCCTTGGTGACTTCAATACACTCGCCTGTAATCTGATTGGTCGAATCGGGGCTTGGGGTATAGGCACTTTGAATCACCTTTTCAGAAAGTTTCTTTCCGAACCAAGTTTCACAATTTTCGCTGGCCGCATCAAGATTGAGCGCGTCAATGTCAGTAATTTTCTTCAAGTTCTCTTCTGAGACAATATCAAAAACCATCTCCCCTGACACATCAGTAACCTTCACTTTGTTCAACTGAACGAGGCATTTTCGCTTGGTATCTTCAAGAGCCTTTACGAAGTAGAGTCCGTCGTCACCTTTAGCTGGGGCGTTGTACAACATATTATATGTAAAACGCGTCTCAATTCTTTAACCCAATAAAGGGGATCATCGCGGATTTCTTTATAATAGAGCGAGGCACCCATTTGTCCCGTGCAGGTTTATATCCATACAATAACTTGGTATAGTCAATCACATTTGGAATGCTTTTACCATTTTTTGGTCTATAATTATATTCGTTCTTCACATAAGACTTCGAAGTATTCTTTATCCACTGGCGTTTGTTTAGGTTGAATCGCTGACTCCCATGAGTTTTGGCGTACCCTGGAATGTTTACATTTGGTACGGATGTCTTCACACCATAAACAATCTGTCTGGAAAGACGATCCTCCCGAGGCTTTGTTGTAAACTCCGCGTATCGCATTGGATTAACCTTTGCCGCCTGTGTCATATTAACAGTACCCTTTCTTCTTGACACATAACGGACACTTCTTATGTTTTTATGAGTTCGATTATATATAGTATTGATATTGTCGGTTGATTTGATTCTTGGATCTTTGGTAATCATTTTAGACAGCTTGAACATACGCTGTTGATCTTTCGCCTTCTTCTCTGGACGAAGACCCAGTTTCTGCATGAGATACACATCGTCAAGGAGGAAGCGCTTCCCGGCTACATAGAGACGCTTGTCATGGACAATCTCACCGGTGTCTTTGTTTTTGTAAGTAACACCCTGCTTTTTTGATTGAATTGCCTCGTATCCAAACTCTTTAGGTCGCATGAAAGGAATATCCAATATACCACCAAGAACGTCTTGGACAATTCTCCCCTTCTCAATTGAGTAATACCTAAGGTTTAGATCAAGGGCGAAGAGTTCAACATCAATGAAAATATCACCTTTACCTGGTGAACTGTTATTTTGGGTCTTTTTCTTTTTGATGAGAAGGTACCGCCTTGTAACATATGGACCACTTTCAGAGAAACCCAATCCTAAGAATCTCCCGACTTTGGTACTCTGGGAAAGACGTTGTTTGACTTTTGTGTTAATGCGTCTGGACAATTCACCCAATTTGTTCCATAATAACAACTTGATACCTTGAAGTTTTCCAAAGTATTTGTCATCGTACGCAATCGTAGGAATGAACTTTGTGTCTATGTCACTTGTGACAAGGCGATCCGATCTATCTAGGTACATATTGAAGGCTTCACCTCCGGAGACAACGAGGTCACCTGACGATTTGAGAAAACTGGAAAGTTCGGCAGCAGTCTTGATGACGATGTCACGTATAGAGTCCGTAACATAGGCATACACCATCTTTTCAAAATTTTCCTTGCCATGAACTCTACTTACCCTCTTCCTGAAAGCTCCAATGTTATTTGCCACGTAGTATTTTTCAAGAAGTGGGTCATTGAAGAATAAATTTTTCTTCATGAACCGTTTGATCACAGCTTCTGAATAAATTTCGGTGTCCATTATTATATTGACACATAATAATATGGTGTGTAATGTAATCGAGGAATGTCGATGCTATGCCTACTCAGACGTGCGTGACCCAAAGGAGACCCAGTTCTGTGGAGTTCGCAAGGGTCCGAATGTTGATCCATGCCCCGCCGACTGTTGCCATGGTGGTTGCCCAGGTGATTTTCCAAAAGAACCATTTAGAATTATAGACAGGCCCAGACTTGATATAAAAACGGTGGTTCACGACTTCGTGAAGTACCTCGATTCGCGAACAATAATTTTAATACTTCTCATATTTGTTCAGTTACTTGTGATCATTTTGTGACTTAAAGATTAACCTCATATGTAAGATATAAGATGTCTCTTGAAACTATCCAAGCTGAAATTACGGCGCTCCGCGCTGATGTCAAGTCTCTCACCAAGCTCGTTCGTAAAGTGAAGAATACGCAAGAAGATCCAGACGGAACTAAGGCCGCCGCTCGTGCTGCCAACAACGGCTTCAACCGTAAGCAGGAAGTAACACCTAAGTTGCGCGATTTCCTGGGACTTGCTGAAGGAGAACTCGTTTCTCGCTCCGAGGTCACCAAGGCTATCAACAAGTACATCACCGAGAAGGGCTTGAAGCATCCCGAAAACGGTCGCCAACTCATTCTTGACGAAAGACTCAAGGATTTGTTGCAGCCACCAGCGGATGTTGTTGTCACCTACTTGAACCTCCAAAAGTACCTCTCTCCACACTACATCAAAAAGGCTTAAAAAAATAACACTTCTTAACAATATGAACTTCACTCAACAAGATATTGAAAATCTCGTTGGTACAAAGATCAAGGATCTGTCTTTGTATCAAAGGGCGTTTACCCATAAATCCGCACTCAAAGAATATGAACAATTCAATGAATCCTTCGAGACCCTCGAGTTTATGGGCGATTCCGTTTTAGGTTTTATCATTACCAAATTCCTGTTTGATAGATTTGAAAAGAGACAAGAGGGATTTCTCACTAAAGCTCGTACAAAACTCGTTCGTTCCGAAACTCTAGCCGACATTGCATTGAAACTAGGTCTCAACAACCTTGTTCTCATGGATGAGAAGGGTACACGAAATGGGTGGAACAATAACCCAAAGATCTTAGAAGACGTGTTTGAAGCTCTCGTGGGCGCGGTATACATGGATCTTGGTCTTCTACACACAAAAGAGTTTGTATTACGGATTTACAATGATCCAAGATATGTGGATTTAAATTGTATTATGATTGATGATAACTATAAGGATCATCTAATGAAATACTGTCAGCTCACAAACGCTCCTTTACCAGAATATAGAGTCATGGGTCATCACGAAGGCGATTTTTACATTGATGCTTACATAAATGGTGTATTTGCGGGTCGGGGGCAAGCTAAAAGTAAAAAGCAAGCTGAACAATTAGCCGCTCGTGCATTCTTTGAACAGCTTAAAAATTACCAACAATAATACATTAAACAAGAATGCATCCTAACGTTAAAAGGTTGCTTGATAGGGAGTACGATGAGCAGCGATCGGAAGCTTGGCTAAAACTCCGTGGTAATATGCTCACCGCAAGCGATGCAGCTACAGCCATTGGTGTAAATAAATACCAGACTCCTGAAGACCTTCTCCTAAAGAAGTGTGGACTTGGCGAGAAATTCACTGGGAACGCTGCGACTGAATGGGGTACAAAAATGGAACCGGTTGCGATCGAAATGTTTGAAGAACAATACGGCGAAAAGGTAAATGAATTGGGGTTGATCCCACACGAAAAATATCCATGGTTGGGTGGATCACCCGATGGACTGACAGATACAAATTGTTTAGTTGAAATTAAGTGTCCCATGATGCGTAAGATTATTCCCGGAGAAGTACCCGAGCATTACATGCCACAATTACAATTATGCATGGAAATTATGAACTTAGAATCGTGTTTTTTTGTTCAGTATCAACCAATTGAAATTTCCTGGCCTAAGGAAGCTGTATTTGACGTTACCATTGTTCCTCGCTCGCGCGAATGGTTTGCGAAATACCTTCCAGTTATGGACGAGTTCTGGAAGAAGGTTCTTTACTTTAGGGAACACCTAGATGAGTTGCCTAAACCAAAGGAAAAAAAGACGCGTAAGAAAAAGGAAGTACCACCTCCCGTGTGCGAGGTTGAAGCACTTTCAGAGGAGGATGTATATAATGATTATTAGGATTTGACAATATGCTTTTCCAAAGCCTCTATTCGGTCACTGTATTTTGCTACCAAATCAAGTTCCAATTCAATGGCTTCCATTACATCGGAATGTTCGCCGATGCCCATGGGATTTGATAGGTATATTTCCACATTAGCGCGATGTTTGGCAATCATGCCCTCCGCATGAGTCTTTAAGCATTCGATAATCATATCTCTATTCATTTTTATATGACATGATAATCTACTTTTTAAGTATATCACCTAAGTGTGCCACCCCTATGTAAAAATCAAAACAAAACAGATGAAGATCGAGGAACAGTATAACCTTGCGAAGGACAATTTCAATGGTAGGCTATTCGCCCCCTACCAACGCGAAGGTGTCCTTTGGATGTTGACTATGGAAAATCAATCATCTGGTCCCAAAGGTGGATTTCTCTGCGATGAAATGGGTCTTGGCAAAAGCGCTCAATTAATCGCTACGATACTCGGAAATCCCAAAAAGAGTACTCTACTTGTCGTACCCAAGTCTATTATCACGCAGTGGGCAAATGAGATCAAGAAGTTTGCTCCGAGGCTGTCTGTCCACCTCTTTGATGGTCCAAATCGGAACCTTAAAGAAGCGGACATCGTTATAATGCCGTACTCACTTCTCTCAACACCCGAAGAAACCCCAATTCACAGACACAGCTGGGATCGAGTTATACTGGATGAAGCCCACGAAATTCGGAACAAGTCATCAAAACTCTTCAAAAGTGTGTGTCGTCTCGATACTGATATCAAATGGATCGTAACCGGTACCCCCGTTTTCAATTCTATGAACGATTTTGTGTCTTTGTGTGCATTCCTTGGCATCGACAGAACCCTCGTTCAGGGTATGACCAACAAGATCCAGGATATTTATATCCTTCGGCGAACCAAAGAAGACCTGGCAAAGATCAATACACGACTGGAACTTCCCCCGTGTTATTTCGAAAATATTGAACTTGATATGTTTCCAGATGAGAGACAACTGTATGAATTTGTTTTTAAGGATGCCCAAGATACAATCAGGGATGTGTTCAAACATGCTGTAAGTCTTAACTCAAAGAATATGGTTATTCTTGAGTGTTTATTGAGAGCGCGTCAGGCGATGATATGGCCACAGATGTACCTGGATGGCATCGCCAAACAGAATGATACACAAGCGGAAGAATGGATTGGGAGATCAAACAAGATGGAGACCCTTTTTCATATGATTAAGTCTCACCCAACTGAAAAGACTTTAGTTTTCTGTCAGTTCCGAGGTGAAATGGATTACATTCAAAAGAACTTGGAGTGTCCAACCTTTAGAATTGATGGTTCGGTTGCCAAGGACGAGAGAGACAATCAAGTGACTGCGTTCAAAAAGGCGCCACCGGGAGCTGTTTTCATTATTCAAATCAAATCTGGGGGTCAGGGTCTCAACCTCCAAGAGGCGACGCGTGTGTATATCACGGGGCCATCTTGGAATCCTGCGACTGAACTCCAAGCTGTGGGGCGTAGTCACCGCACAGGGCAAACTAAACCAGTGTATGTGAAAAAGCTCATTTACAAGGAAATGGATACATTTGTGAGTGTAGAGGAAGAAATGATGGCTCTCCAAGGTCACAAATCTATCGTGTGTTCAAAGGTTCTAAACGACGAAAGAATAGAAAAACAAATACCAGTGAAAAGAACCACGGAAAAAATTTCGATTTTGGATATCAAAAAAATATTCCGTGCCTAATATATAAAAAAATGTCAGTCGGAAGCCGAGCCGAAGTATTCCATGGAACCGCAGATAAGACCTCAGGTGGTCTCACTCAACGGGATTTGATGTTGGATCCAAATGATGGCCAAATCAAGTCCGTCCAAGCACACAAGTCTGCTCTTGCGCGAATGAAGAAGGAGGGTAAGAAGCACTTGACCAAGGTCTTCAAGCCAAAGAAGGGTAAGTTCACCCTCCAGCCAAAGGAAGGTACTGCCGCTTACAAGAAGAAGATGAAGAAGATGGCGTAAAAATTTGTAGGTGTAATATAAGAATGACTCTCGCGAAGTGGGATGAGTCCGTTAAGTTGGCTAAGATCAAATTAGGTTTGGACCCTAAGAGTTTTACCAAGATTCAGGGTAAACTTCTTAAGGAGGCTCAGATCATATATCACCTTCTTCTACTAAATAAAAATAATGGTAATAAGTAACATAAATGGCAGCACTTGCGGGTATGTTAGCCAAAAGTATGGCAAAGGGTATGGCAAAATCAGCCATGTGGCAGATGAAGAGAGAAGCGCGTAGTATGGCCAGGAGTCTTAAACGGGACGCAAAGGACTTGGCGTATGATTATCGCAATAAAGCCAAAGCCGCGGCGACTAATTATGTAGACGGTAAAAAGAAACGCATATACCAAACTGCCGGTAATGCATTCTATACAAAAACTGGCAGCGGGGGTCGTAACTATAGTCCCACACCCGCGTATTACAATAAACCGGGTACTGGCACTTATACACCACTTTAGATCTGGAATTGGAAACCCTTAAGATTTTGTGGTTCATATACCACCAATTGATTCAGTTTCCAAGTACAACCGAACTTTCTGTTCAAGAAATACACACTATTGAGTTCAACAATAGAATGTCCACTGTTTCTCGAATAGAGACCATTTGAAACCTCCGTCTTGATTGGATTTTTGTTTGCGTCGTAGACCGCCGCTTTGATCATACTATTTTGATCGGTATCAACCTTTACGCGAAATTTGGGTTCTCGATCGGGACTTTCCTTAATGTTTGAATTGAACATTGGTTTGATTTCATCATATGTCATCTTTTTTCCAAAGATCTTTTCACTTTGTTCAGTTACGGCATCGATGATTTTACCCTCAATTATTCTCAGGGATTCGTAAAACTTTTTAATGTAACTCCCCTCCTCATCGTGACCTTTAAGAGCTAGGTCAACGTTATATTTGGTAGGTCCAACTTCTGGTGTGAAACCCGAGACACCGAATGGCATGTAAAGCCTTGGAAATTGAATCCTCATTGGTGTACCTTGCTTGGTGGAGAGGACTATCTTACGGTTGTAAAACTCAGCGATTTCTAAATTTTCAATAGCGTCGTTGATTTTAGACATGGTACTGATTGAATATACATTTAAAACTTTAAGCTGAGCAAGCGACGCATTCTGGTTCGAGACTGAATTGGATCGGGCGAGCCTTTGCCTTTGATCTCAGATAATACATGCCAGTCTTAAGACCCTTCTTCCAGGCATACAAATGCATCGATGACAATTTGGACAATGTGGGACTCTCCATGAAGAGGTTCATACTTTGACTTTGATCAATGAAACGTCCACGATCCGCCGCCATATCGATAATATCCTTCATCTTGATTTCCCAAACTGTGCGGTACAACTTCTTGATCTCATCGGGGATGTCCACAATATTTTGAATGGAACCACCAGCCTTCACCATTAGGTCCTTCATATCCTTGGACCAAATACCAATCTTCTTGAGGTCTTCAACAAGATGACGATTCACAACCACAAACTCACCCGCGAGGGTTCTTCTCAGATAGATGTTCGTCGTGTAAGGTTCAAAGCATTCATTGTTTCCCAAAATCTGTGCGGTGGAAGCAGTAGGCATTGGTGCCATTAAAAGGCTGTTGCGAAGACCCTTCTCCTTAATGTACTCTTTGAGAGAACCCCAGTCATACATACCACTTAAGTTTGTGTCATCACCCCACATGTCAAATTGAAGCACCCCCTGTGACGCGGGAGAACCTTCAAAAGTTTCATATGAACCATCAATCTGCGCCAATTCACAGCTTGCTTCCAACGCTGCGTGGTACATTGTCTCGAATATTCGCGAGTTAATCTCCTTGGCCTCGTCCGAATCAAACGCAACCCGATGTAAAATAAATACATCGGCGAGTCCTTGAACACCTAGACCAATAGGACGATGTCTCATGTTTGACTTTCTGGCAGTTTCGACAGGATAAAAATTATGGTCAATAACCCGATTCAAATTTTTGGTGACAATCTTTGTGACTTCATGAAGTTTTTGATAATCAAACGTGCGAGTCTCTTCATCGACGTATTTCGGAAGGGCGATCGACGCCAAATTGCAAACAGCCGTCTCATCCTTATCAGTATACTCTAAAATTTCTGTACATAAGTTTGAACTCTTAATTACTCCCAGATTCTTTTGATTTGACTTTTTGTTGCACGCATCTTTATACAACATGTATGGAGTACCAGTCTCGGTTTGTGACTTGAGAATAGCCTTCCATACTTCCGCAGCTGGTAGAGTCGAATTGGCTTTACCCTCATCTTCATACTTTGTGTAGAGGGCTTCAAATTCTTCACCGATGGCATCGGAAAGACCGGGTGCATTATCCGGGCAGAATAGACTCCAGTTTCCACCTTCTTCCACTCTTTTCATGAATAGGTCTGGAATCCATAGCGCAGAAAACAAGTCTCTACACCTCGCCTCTTCATCCCCTTGATTGAGTCTCAACTCAAGAAAATCCATGATATCCGCATGCCAGGGCTCAAGATACACAGCAATGCTACCCTTTCGACGGCCTGCCTGGTTGACATAGCGCGCCGTCGCGTTAAAAACGCGGAGCATTGGAATAATACCATCCGATTGACCGTTTGTACCTCTAATACGAGACTTATTGGCTCTCACATCATGGATGTGCATCCCGATGCCTCCAGCCCACTTTGAGATTTGGGCACATTCAGTGAGAGTGCCGTAAATTCCATTAATTGAATCATCCTTGTTTGCAATAAGGAAACAACTGGACATCTGTGGTCTTGGTGTACCGGCATTGAAGAGAGTCGGTGTTGCGTGAATGAAAAGACCTTTACTCATTTTGTCATAGGTTTCCAAGACAGCTTCAATATCATCACCATGAATGCCAATGGATACCCTCATAAACATGTATTGTGGGGTCTCCATCAGAACACCATCAAGGCGCTGAAGATAGGATTTTTCCAGGGTTTTGAGACCAAAATAACCAAAATCGTAATCTCTCTTGGTATCGATATCATCTCTCACACGACCAGCGACGCGAGCAACTTCTTCCGTGACAATTCCAGCTTTTAATAGTTTTTTCATAGCAATATGGAAGTTATTAGGACACACCTTTTGTATATTACTCGCCGTGATGCGAGTCGCGAGAATTTCATAGTCGGGGTCAGTCGTGATCATACCAATACACACTTCCCCTGAAAGGGTGTCGATCTCCTGGACGGTAATACCGTCATACAGCGAAGAGGCAACTTGTTGTGCAACCTTGGAAGAGTCACAATTTTCTGAGAGTCCATACGTTAGATTCTTGATCCTATTGGTGATGTTATCAAATCTCATATCCTCAATACGACCTGAGCGCTTAACGACTCTCATGTTTTACTAATTACTCATCATGTTTTATTTTTAACTTACTTCCTACACCTTTCAAGATCACCGCTTGTAACCTTGACAGTACCAACGGTTTCAAACCTGCGTTCCTTCTGCTGAAGGTAGGTGTTGTTGAAGAATCGACCTTCTTCACCTGGTTTACTCACTGGAGCATATGATCCAACAAAGCAGGCTGGAGAATTGCAGACAATTTTTTCGGTATTTTTTGGTTTGTTGGCATAGACTTCGTCGAAGTCAGCGGCGTTCAACATTTAGTATTTACAGAGTTTTTTTTCCGGGGGTATATTAAATGTGTGACAACCTCCACCTCGATTCCATGAAGCAGTGTGAGACTCCACTCAACACCCTGTTCTTTTCTGAGTTCAACCAGAATCTTCTCCAGCGTGGAATTCGTCAGGCGTTCAAGAATAAAACTGGTATTGCGATTGATCGTCAAAACCCAGATGACCTGTATAGCATTATGCGGGTTGTTTTCATCAACAACTCGGGCGACCACAATTCTCGCGTGAACGAACAAGTGAGATCAATGAATCAAAGAGTTATCGAAACTGCCATTGGACAAATCCAAACTGGTGTCTCTCAATATATGGCGTATGTTCAGGATATTGATACCATCGCTACACCACTCGACCAACCAATAAATACCAGTACCTTTGGTAAAAAGATAGACAAGAATAACAAGATTGGTATTAATTAAAGTTTTGAGTCGTTGACAAAGTAAGATGAGCCTGAATTATTACAAATCGGAAACTGAAAAAGTATGCAGATCAAAGGGTTGGGATAGAGCTGCTGTAGATACAGTATGGCTTCTCCTGACCGAGGAAGTTGGTGAGCTTGCCTCGGCTATTCGCCAATACAAAAAGACTTACAAAAAGACTGGACTTAAGAAGGAGAGAGGTACGGATGTTATGATGGAGATGGGAGATGTCTTCAGTTATCTTTTCCAACTAGCTCACATGCTGGATGTTGACCTTGATAAAATGTGGGACGAGCACCGATCTAAAATGAAAACCAAAAAATATAATCTGAAGTAAAAGTAAATATGAGCAAGTACATGCTCTGTGATGAAGATGCCATTAATGATATCAATCCATTTGTCTCACAGGACTTCTCCCTACCAGGGGGTGTGAGACAGACGGGTAACTTTGATGATTTTACCAAAATTCGCGAAGAAGCGGGTATTCCGGAACAAAAGCGCAGCGTCTACTGTGACTATGGTTTGTGCGCCAAATCCGACAAGGCGCATTCTTTATCTAGACCCCTCCATCCAATACGCAATATCGATACTGGATATACAAAGAATGATAGAAAGTTTGTTGAACGTGTTGTTGTTGGTGTCGCCAATAATGCAAAGTTCTCCGTTATTGGATCTGTTATTTGCACCAGTTTTATTGCTCTGTTTCTATATCACGCAAGACGATAAATAGATATTCAAGTCTTGATTCATCCGTCGTCCTTTGTATGATGTCCATCAGTGTATCTTCACAAAACTTCCTCATAAAATCTCTCTGCCAAGCACTCTTAATATTAATCCAAGGTGGCTGGAAGGTGGGATCAAGAATAGTAACCGCGCGAGCTGTACGGATGTATGTATGAACATCGCGTTTATCAGCAATGATATTTTCAAGAGCCAATTCGGCCATTTTTTGACGAACCTCAAGGGTCTTTTCGCACATTGTGTCTAAGAATTTTTCATATGGAATAGATTGGCTTTCGGAGGTTAACGAAACCCAATCGGCGAGGGGATATGTATTGATGTAATCTACATATGTCTCGTAACCCCTTCCCCGCACAAAGCGCTCGTACTTAATCTCGACATATTCCAATTCAGACTCAACATCATATACAGCTTTGGCTGATTTGATGAAAGATGTCATTCTGACGTATAGGTAAATATATTCTCTAAGTAATATAAGTATGGCGCGAAACACCGCTCTAATTTTGGCTCTTGTTGTGGTAATGATATGTTGTTGTTCCAGTTCAGGAGTCGCCGTGTACATGTCCATGGGCGATGAACCGAGTGGGACTGGTCCAGGTTCCTCGGGATCCCCGGGTCCTTCCAGCTCTCCCGGTCCCGCGGGTTCACCAACACCGTCAGGTTCACCAACACCGTCGGGTTCACCGACACCGTCGAGTTCTCCAGCGCCATCACCAGCCCCAGCTCCTCCAGCTCCTCCACCTCCTCCACCTCCTCCCCCACCTCCAGCTCCAGCACCCGCTCCTACAATAGATAGTATCGGATGCCCGCCGAGTCACACTGCGTACTTCGGTGAAGAATTACCATGTTCGTTGGACGGTGTAGATTTTACAAAGTATATAAACACTGCATTTAATCATAGAAAGAATAGACTCGGTGGGAGTAATCCGTATTCGTCGCGTTGGCGAAGCAACTCAGGGACATCATTTAAGGACTGTTTGAACCACTGTTCCACCGACCCCGAATGTAAAGCGTTTAACTATTACGACGATTCGTCTAAATGTTTCTATTTTGATGAGGCGACAGAATTTAGCGTCGTACATGCCGAGGAGGAAGGGGCCAGGGGATACAAGGTTTAAAATATTGAGGTAATATAAGTATGGCACAAAATACCGCTCTAATTTTAGCTCTTGTTGTGGTAATGATATGTTGTTGTTCCAGTTCGGTGGGAGTCGCCGCGTACATGTTCATGGGTGATGAACCGAGTGGGACTGGTTCGGGTTCCTCAGGATCCCCAGGTCCTTCCAGCTCTCCCGGCCCTTCCAGCTCTCCCGATCCCGCGGGTTCACCAACACCTTCAGGTTCGTCACCGACACCGGCTCCGACACCATCTCCATCTCCATCTCCAGCTCCAGCTCCAGCTCCAGCACCGGCTCCACCTCCTCCACCTCCTCCACCTCCTCCACCTCCTCCACCTCCTCCACCCCCTCCCCCACCTCCAGCTCCACCCGCGGTAGAAACCCTCGCCTCGAAAGCGCGAACGGGTGCATTCGAAGGTGATTTTGAGGCTTGTTGGTCGGATCCTCTCAGACAAGGAGACTGGGGTTCTAACGGTGGGTTTATTTGCTGTGAAGCTGGCGGTATTCCTTTCCCACGACGGGGAATGGATGGTTACGAATTTTGCTACGATAACACCTAAGTTATTATTTGGTACTTAAAAGTTAGATAAAGACGAGGGGCTCTATATAAAAGACTAAAGAATGTACTCGGCTATTGCCAATAACAGTTTTTCGTATCTCCTCACTCTCGATGAGTTTATGAAAGAACTTCCTCAAGAAATAAGACCTTCTTGGATAAAGATTACGACGATAACAATGGTCTCAAGCTTTACCCAGAACATTGATATTAAGAAACTTCGTGGCGTTTTTGAAAAATTGGGATCTTTCAAGTTGAGACGCTCCGGCGCCCAGTGTAATTCGGGGTTTGAATGGAAATTGAAGCCTACGACTTTTTACAATCAGGTGACTCTCACATACCATGACAGTTATAGTACGAAGTCTGTGAAAGTTTTCCCAAATGGATCTATCCAGGTTGCCGGATGTTGCGATCTCTTTGACTGTAAGAGGATTATCACCCAATTGAGCTACATATTCAACAGCTTTTTGGGAATGGAAATTCAGATGCCAGAGGATTCCTTCAGGGTTGTCATGATCAACTCCAACTTCTCTCTCAATTATAACATCAATTTGATGCGAGTTTCTCAACACTTTGAAAATAACCCGGATATCTTCAAAGTCTCTTTTGAACCAGACAGATATTCTGCCGTGAAGATTAAGTTTAAACCTGCACAGGATATGAAAGAAATTACAACGAGCATCTTCTCAACCGGTAAGATTATCATCACCGGCGCAGAAACTCTTAAAGAAATTGCCTTCGCATATAACATTATCAATCAACATATCAATGAAGATCCCCAGATCCGGGTTTCCCCGACACAAGAGAAGGATGTCTTTGATGTGTTCTTGGGTCACAAATGTGATTCGATGGTTGAATACCTACGAGGAAAGGGTTTCAACTCATGGCTTCAGACGATCACGAATAGACGAATTAATTTCTAATTGTAATTTAATAAAGATGTCTCAAAGACTTGGAATGGCCGACGGACGATGCTTCACCCTCAACTCCTCAGCCCAGCTGACCAACAATTACATCATGGAACAAAACAAAATTTCCCGCGAAGACAACTATGGCTACCGCCAACTTCTTCAAAAGCAGGGTCCAGAACTCCTCAACAAGATGCAGGAACAATCCCGTAAAGGTTGCGATCCATGTGATCGATACACTGATATGTCCAAGACCTATTAGATAGTGTGATAAATTATGATAAAAACTTTAAAACTATACTCTAGAATGTCACAATGTGCCATATGTCTCAATGAGGTAAGGTCAACAAGGACCAATCCACCTCTCCGTTGTGGACATGTGTTTCATTCCCACTGTCTAGAGGAATGGAAAAATAAAGGTAAGAATACTTGTCCCGTGTGTCGAAGAATGTTTGACGTTTCAAAATTTAAGGTGACAGTGACGGTTCAGAACAATTACACAGCAGAATCTAATACTGTGTCATTGGAGAATGAAGCCGTTTTCAATATAATGGATACATTTAATATGTCTTTTGATGTTGAAGATACACTGGATCTAGAGAGTCTTTTTTCGGACCTTGGGATGAGTCTTTCCGACCTTGATTCCCTTCTCCTTGACGCAGAATGAGCTACAATAACGCTCATAGTTTAGCCCAGGATATTTCCTATCTGCCTTCCGGGGATCTTTGATAACCTTGCCAGATGCATCAACCAGAAGCGGTCCCGTTGCCCATCCCCGCTTGTGGCTGAAAACATTGGCTCGGAAAACTATTCGCTTATTTGGCGCAAATTTACCAGCACGCTTCACACGAGAGAGTGGCACTTTGAAGAATTTCGCGACAGATTCCTGGGTATCGCCGGGTTTGATACGATACTCTACAACATTGTGTTGAACATAGAAGTGGAAGTCTCCTTGGCGAATGTAATTTGTAGGTCTTCCAGGACACACAAACAGCATGACCTTGTAGTACCCCTTCTTGCACTTTTCACCAGGTTTCGCGCGATAGACCTTTCCAGGGTTATCAGATAGGACGGCTTTTGGAAGCCCGGTACAGGTTGTGTAATCGTTTGGTTTATTTGACAGACCGGATCTGTCACCTGGAATACTCTTCTGCCAGCGGTAAGCTTCATAATCACCAACGGCATATGCGTAACAATTATTGTTACCAATTCCAGTGGCTGTTCCCCACCGACGGTTGGTGAACTTTCTTTCAGAGCCACTCATAGGAAGGTCCTTCTTCATTTGTAGTTGGGTCAGAAAAAAATATTACTATTTAATAAAATGACAGTCCTTGATCGCGTTGCCAAATCCGAGTCCAGAACCGATATGCTTACTGAGCTTCTCATCTTCGTTCTCAATGTTCTCATTGCGACTTTCGTACTCCGATTCGCATGGAACCGATCCCTTGTTAAGCACATTAGCACTCTCAAGCCAATTAAGACCATGCTTGATGCTTTCATTCTCGCGTTGTCTATCAACGTTGTGAGAGGTGTTTAAATATTAATATAAAATCCAGTATAATTCATTATTGATAAGTTGAAACAGTCAACTTATGAGTAATTAGAGTATTTAGATTTCGGTGTAACCCATAATTCTTTCACCTTCTGGACTCACAAGAGTTGGGAAGCCTGTCATACCCGAACATTTCTCCTTTTCACAGTCTACAAATCTGAAAGACTTTTCATTCTTCTGCATATAGTTCAACTGTTTCACAGTCCAGCCACATTCCTTGCTCCCGTACACGGTCCATTGTCCTTCGCTTGAAGTCGAAACTTTTTTCATTCTAAAAAGGATAAAGATGGCGGCGGCAACGAGAGAAATTGTTATCAATTGCTGACGACGCATTATTGTATAATATATATTACATATTTTTTATGAATCTACACATTTGTTCCTTGGTCAATTTTGGATCTAAATTGAACATCTTCGCCAAATCACCCTTCTTATAGAGACGACACTTCCGTCTGTCAATTTTGGCGTTGCCATTCTTGTTGATTGATATCTTTGGTCTCTGTTTTGTGGCTACAGGGGCTGCATTTGGAGACTTCTTTTCGGGTGGCTTAACCTGGGCAATACCGGGTCTTTTTAATGGCATCTTCTTCTTTTCGGCGTTCTTTTGGAGGACAGCCACAGCGCGGCGAATAGCACTTGACTGATTAGCACTCCCCTTACGCACGGGTGGTTGTGGGGGGCGGGGGGCGACGACCGCTTTCTGTTTCTTTGTTGGCAGAACCTTTTTGAGTACACGAGTAAGAGGGTTCTTCTTTGGCGCACTACTAAAGAATGGATGTTTTAAAATTGTTTCGTAGGTTGGAAAATTGTGTTTCGCACCTAATACCATTCTGTAATTATCAACGTATTTGCCCCAACTGGTCTCCGTCCACCGCTCTCCCCGCGGTCCTCGGTACTCTTCGGGTAATACATCGCGCAAGAATTCTTTTGTCTGTTTATAACCACTATATGGCGCGAATTCGTAATACATTGAATTAAGAATCAAGTGTGCGTCATACATTATATGACTTTTACTACCAATACCATGAGACGAGGCGAGATCCCCGGATGTTACGATCGGGTTTCTCACACTTTCCATGGTGGACATACCAAAATCTATGATTACTGGTTTAAATCCACCCTTCGTTTTAAGAATGAGTAAGTTGTTCGCGTGAAGATCGTGGTGTCTAAATTTTGGGTATTTTTTATGAATGTTGGCCAGGTTTTGTATCAATTGTCCGATGACCTTTTTAACCGCAGCCTCACTTGGTTTGGTCTTTATCCATGCCTGAAGGCTTTTACCATCGATGTATTCGAAATAAAGAACATCGGCGAATCGGCACGATTTGAAATGATACATACGGGGTGTGCCCATTCCT
>Ga0066371_10000051_pt1 | contig 23331 bp, 20 predicted proteins | sample Knorr_S15_td_DCM_FD_71214 | JGI IMG/M metagenome (GOLD analysis project Ga0066371, IMG submission 71214) | Marine microbial communities from Southern Atlantic Ocean transect - Knorr_S15_td_DCM_ad_63m_LV_B | ecosystem: Environmental > Aquatic > Marine > Oceanic | place: Southern Atlantic ocean... | reverse complement strand
TACTACTGGTTTCTTTAAATCTCTTCCAGTACATGCTATTAAGATGATTAATGCTTTTCCTTCAACTATATCATCTACTCAGTTGAGTAATGAATCATCCTCTATGACTCAGATAACAGTAGGTTTTGAGTATGAAAGCATTGTACCTAGTTCCACTGCCAGAGATGACACAGATAAATCCTCAAATGCTCAAGATAAATCCTCATTAGTATTTAAATAGTAAAGTTCAAAAAACTTGTATAAATATTTTTATAATATATTATTTTTATAATGCCATTACCTAAGTTAAACAGTCCGACCTATGAGTTGATCTTACCATCTTCTAATAGAAAGGTTAAATATAGACCTTTCCTTGTCAAGGAAGAAAAGATACTTCTGATTGCTATGGAATCAGAAGATGAAAAACAGATGCAGAGTGCTGTTAAACAAATCCTCAAGAATTGTATTCTTACTAGAGGTATTAGTGTAGATAAACTTTCTGTATTTGATATTGAATATTTGTTCCTTAATATTAGGGGTAAGTCTGTTGGTGAAGAGATAACATTAAGTGTTATTTGTCCTGATGATGAAGAAACTGAGGTGGAAGTCTCTGTTAACGTTGAAGATATTAAGATACAGAAAGATGATAAGCATGATCCTGTTATAAAATTAACAGATGACATAGGTGTTGTTATGAAGTATCCAAGCATGGAAATGTTTGTTAAGAATAATATTACTGGTGAGAATCAACAGAAGGTTGATACTATATTTGAAATGACAATTGATTGTATATCTCAGGTTGTTGAAGGAGAAGATGTCTTAGAAGCAAGTAGTTTCTCTAAGAAAGAACTATTAGAATTCTTGGATACCTTTGATACAAAACAGTTCCAGAAGATACAAGACTTCTTTGAGACTATGCCTAAGCTAAGTCATAAAGTTGATGTTACTAATCCTAATACAGGAGTGAAATCTGAAGTGGTTATTGAGGGTCTAGCAAGTTTTTTCGATTAGTGTTGGCCCATGAATCGTTAGAGAATTATTATAAAACTAATTTCGTAATGGTTCAACACCATAAATGGAGTCTTGAAACACTTGAAAATATGTTGCCATGGGAACGAGAAGTTTATGTCCAACAACTCGCTGATTATATTGAAGAAGAAAACGAAAGGATTAAAAATCAAAATCAGTCACAATGATTAAAGGTCTCTTAACATCAACAGCAAAATCAGCTGCAACTAATACCGCTAAACAAGCGGTTAAGAAGACTACTGCTGGCGGAATGAAAAAATTCGCCAAAGGTATGACTGGTAAGACTTCTAATGAATATAGAAGAGATATTATAGATGGTACTGAGTCGAGTGGTGAATATGTTTCGCCAGAAGAAAGGAAAGCAAGATTTAAAGGGTTTACATTAGGTACAAAAAAACAACAGGATGCACCAACTGCTGCTAGACTTGCGTTACCAGCGGGAAGTGATAGTGATGGTGGATCTAAAGGTGCTGCTGGAAAGTTAACAGATCATTTAGTTAAGGTTAAAGAATACTTAGAGAAGTTATTAGTTCTTGAGAATAATGCGATAGGTAGATTACATGATAGAATCTTAGGAACTGCAAGAGAAATAGATAAAGATGCTGCAGACTCAGAGGAAAGCAAACAAGAAAGAGGTAAGGTAAAAACAAAGAAAAAGAAAGATGGTCCTTTAATGAAGGGCATTAAGAAAAAAGCTGGTGGTATATTTGATTTCTTAATGACTTTTGGTAAGGCATTTGTAGGATTTAAATTGTTAGAATGGTTGGGTGATCCAGCTAATCAACAGAAGGTTACTGATTTTGTTGCATTTTTTCAGGGAGTAGTGAAGTTTATTGGTGATGTTGGAAAAGCAATTGGTCAAGGTTTCACATGGACTGTAGATAAACTTCAGGAAGGTGTTCAATTAGTTAAAGATACTTTTACTAAACTTGGAGAGTTCTTCAGTTTTCAATGGTTTGATCAAGAAGCATTTCAAGAACAGTTAGATACTATTACTAAAGTATTTACAGAAGGTATACCAAAACTATTTGATGATTTAAAGAATTGGCTTTTGGTAGATCTTCCAGAGATGTTTGCTGGAATAAGTTCAACTGTCGGTGATTTCTTTCAACCAGTAACTAATTTCTTTACTGAAACTATACCAAATATGCTTGATGAACTAACTGAAACGGTTGGTAATCTATTTGATCCAGTAACTAGTTTCTTTACCGAGACTATACCAAATTTCTTTAATGAAATTACTTCTAATGTATTTGGAAGAATAAAAAAACTATTTGGATTGGTTTCAGGTGATGAAGAAAGTGATGAGGAAATATATGGTAGTAGAGCAAATAACAAAGCGGAAAAGGGTGGACTTCTAACTGGTCCTAGACATAGTGGTGGTGGAGTTCCTATAGAAGCAGAAGGTGGAGAGTATATTTTGAATAGGAAAGCAACTGCTGGTATGGAACAAACAATGCCAGGTTTCTTAGATGCTATAAACTTTGGTAGATTTCCTGCTTCTGGTTCATCTAAATCAATTAGACCAACATTTAAATCTGGAGGTTATGTATCACCAACATTTAATGCTGGTACTACTAATATAATCAGTACTGGTAGTGGTAGTAGTTTTAATCCATCTTTCACAATCGCTCCTAAGTTTGCAATGGGTGGTAAAGTTCCTGTTGCTTCCACTAAAATTGTTGGAGGTAGAAATGCAAATGGTATTAAATTGAATATCGCCCAAAATAATAGTAATAATATTAATCTATCAGGACTTAGTACTGATAACGTTATTATAAATGATCAAGGAACACATTTTACTGCTGGTGCAGAAGAAACTGCGTTTGATAGTGGTTCTTTAGGTGATAATTTACCACCATTTCATCAGTGTGTATATGGAGTTAGGTTATAATGGCAATTAGTTCTGCTATAGTACCTTATAAAGGTAGTACATCTTCAGCTATTGTTAAACCAAAACAAAAGCTCTCTGGTGGTCATGCAGTTAGTGATAAGTCAGCAGATGCTGGTAGATCTATGAGAAGATCTGCTCTTCTTTTAATGAGGAGGAGAATACAGAGAGATAGGTTAGAGAAAAAATACTTTGGATTATTAGATAAACAGAAACAAAAAGCTAAGGCAAGAGCAGAAGAGGAGAAACAAGAACAAACTTCTTTCTTAAGTGGTGTTGGTAGTGGTGTTAAAAAGAGTGCTGAGAAGTTAGGAGGTAATTTGTTTGGTGCATTGGGAGATCTATTAGGTTTCCTTGCATTGAATTGGATGGCTGATCCAGCTAATCAAAAAGTATTGGAGGGAATTGTAAAAGGTGTTGGTGCAGTAATTAAATTTATTGATTGGTGGGTAACTGGATCTGTTATTAATTTGTTTGATGGATTTCATAAATTAATTACTGGTGATAGTATATTAGAAAGAGTTTTAGGATTCTTCCAGATGGTAACTGGTGCTGTTGGTATATTCTATGCTTTGAATCCTCATAAAGCTATTATACATTCATTCAAGTTAATAAAAGGTGCTCCTAAAATTACACAATTCTTTAGAATATTCTTTAAGAAGTGGCAGAAGAAAGGTATTGGTAATGCTTTAAAGTTTATGTTCCCTAAGACTGCAGCAGTCTTAAAAGGAATTTCAGATAAACTTAGTAGTGTATTTAAGATCCCTGCAGCCAAAGAATGGACTGTTAATATAATAACAAAGATTAAATCTAAACTTAGTAGTATTTTTAAGATTCCCCAATTAAAGAATCTTGTTAAAAAGGTTTTGAGTAAGATTAAAATAGGTGGTGGTAGTTTATTTAAGGGTAAAGGTATTGTTAGTCTAATAGCAAAGAAACTTATTGCTTTTTCTAAAGGTAAAGCAGGAGCAGCAGTTAAGACTGCGTTAAGAACTATTGTTAAACCAGCAACAAATATTATTAAAAATATTCCTATCATTGGACCTCTTATTGGATTTGGTGTTAACATGGCTCTTGGTGATCCTCCAGGCGTGGCAGCTTTTAAGGCAGTTGGTGCCACTATGGGTCAATGGTTAGGTGCTGCTGTAGGAACATTGCTTTTTCCTGGCGTTGGAACATTCCTTGGTGGTTTAATTGGAAATTTACTAGGTGATTTCCTCGGCGGAAGAATGTATCAGATGTTTCAGGGTAAACAACCTACACCTAGTAGTGCTGAAGAAAAAAGAAGGGGTGAATTACTTAGGAAAGCAGCTCATAGAGTTGAAAATAAGGGGTGGAGCCAAGACAGAGCTGATCGGTGGGTTGAAGAAAGATTAGTTGACTGGAGAAAGGGATGGAAGAATAGAGCAGACATATTTTTAGATGCGGATGGTAAACATGGTAAAATTGGTCCTGACGTAACAACTTTGAAGATAAAAGGTAAGGGTGATGGGAAGGGTAAACATATACCCGTAGGTGTAACATCAGGCCAATACCTTCTGATCGGTGAAGAGATAATGAAAGTGTTGACTAATAAAAAAGTTGAAAGTGATGGTGAATATCAACATAATATCGTAACTGTAAAAAGAGGTGTGGATAGTGAAGCGGGTACTCATTGGAAACATAGTGGTATTCGGATTGGTAAATCGTTAACTGATCCTATAGTTAAAGATATGAGGATAGTTAATAGAACAAATGATATGAATAACGGTAGTAAAATTATTAATTTTAATGATAAGTTAAATAGTAATAATGGGAACAATACTTTTGTTAACAATAATAGTCAGACTGTTGCAAACTATACTACTGTAAATGGTGTTAATACTAGTACCAACAACAACACAGATCAGAAGAACCTATAATGTCACAACAATTTGAAGGCGATTTTAAATTAAAGAGTATAACTATTACTCCAATAGCTAAGGGTACTAAGTATTCTGGAACCTCTATTGATATTAAAGAATTGATTGCCGAGATTAATATTAAAGAGAGTGTCTTAAGTGCCAGTCTGTATTGCAATATAGTTTTACAGGATATCTCTGAGAATTTAATAGAGAGCTTCCCTATAATGGGACAAGAAAAGATTATACTACAGGTTGCATCTGATAAGAAAACATATACATTACAGTTCTATGTCTATAGTGTAGATGGTAGAACTATGATGGAGAAGAATCAAGTTTACATCTTACATTGTTGTAGTCTAGAAGCATTACAGAATGAAACTTATAGAATTTGTGAAAGGTTGGATGGTGTTAAAGCTCATGAGTTTATAGAAGAACGATTAAATGTATTTACTGAGAAGAAATTAATTGATTATGATGAGAGTCTTCATAAGTTTGATATGTATGTGCCTAATTGGCGATTCTTTGATACTTGTGCATGGTTGAGACCAAGAACAGTTGCAGTAGAACATAAAGATTCTGTTGGATACTTATTCTGGGAAACTTTTGACGGATATCATTTTAAATCTGTAGATACTTTATTCAATCAGACTCCATACCCTTCCAATAAGACTCATTATAGTTATGCACAGGCAAATGTTGCAACAAATGATGTTAAACATAGAATAATAAAGTATGCATCACCAAAGGCATTTAATATCTTTGATGATCATAGAGCAGGAGGTTATGCTCATGATGCATGTTATATTGACATTAATACTAGATCTTATAGAATTTTTAGAACAACTGCTGATGATTTCTGGGGTGATAGTACACATCTAGGTGATTTAAAACCATATAGAAGTGATGGGCCTGTAAACTTTACTAAGGGTAGTGGAAGAATGGTTTATAGACCAACTACTATTAATACATTTGGTAAGTGGGAAGATGTTGAATCACAAGGAAAACTTACTGAAGATGAATTTATTGATGAAAAGAATAAGATGTATGAAAAGGCATTATATAGATTCTATTTCATGGAATATAATAAACTTGACGTTGCAATTCCAGGCGATTTAGATCTTCGTGCTGGTAGTATTATAAATGTTTCTATTCCATCTCCAAGTGTAAATAATTCTGATGTCAAGGAAGACAAACGAATGAGTGGTCGCTATCTAGTAAATTCTATTTCCCATGTACTAAATAGAGATAAGTTAAAGACTAGAGTAACTTTGACCAGAGATTCCTATGGTGGTAGATCTCTACCTGATAGTTCAAAATCTAAACGGGAAGTTACTCTAGGAATCACCTAAAAAAATTATGTCAGAAATCAAACACGATTTAGACCATGAGGTTTATATTGATCCAAAGGATCATAAAGAACATGTTAATCATGGAATGTTGGAGTACACTGAAGCAGATCTGAAAGATGTTCATGCTAACTATGACGGATATCACAAGGATGATGTCGTTGATAAGAATGATGGTGCTATTAATGACTATCATACTAGACATCAAGATAAGCACTTAGAAGTGTATTGTGACAACCATCCAGATGCCTTTGAGTGCAGAGTTTATGACGAGTGATAAGTAATGTCTATTAATCCCACCATTGAAACACCAGCATACATAGGTCATCAAGATTTTTCTTGGTGGTTGGGTACTGTTGTAAATGCTGATGATAAAGATGCAAAGTTAGGAAGAGTTAAGGTAAATATTTTAGGTCGTCATAGACCTGATGCCAAACCAGTAGATCTTCCTTGGGCTCTTGTAATGCAACCAACTACTAACGCTGCTGTTAGTGGTGTTGGTAATGCTGCAAGTCAGTTAAAGCCTGGTAGTTTTGTGATGGGATTTTTCCTAGACCATCCTGATGATCAGCAACCTATAGTAATGGGTACTATGTTCAATCAGGTTAAGGGAGTCGTTCAGCCTGGATCTCCAGAAGCATGGACTAGGCCTGGTGCTGAAAATCTTAGTCAACCTAATCAAGGTGGAGATACTACTGACACTGGACAATCAGCTACTGCACAAAATGATTATGAACAAGTTGATACTTCAACTCATGCTAAATCATTAGAGCAGTCAGATACTAACCCAACTGGTGTAGTAACACCGAAATTAGTTGCAGATGGTAAGGATGGTGTAAAGAATACAGTTGCAAAGGAGATATCAGCAATCATTAATGATTTGGCTGGTATGTTTAAGACTGGTACGATGTATAATCCTAATGCCAGTAATCCTAGACTAACAAAAGAATTAAATCAAGAAGAACAGTTTATTCCTGTATCAAATTCATCTGCATTTCCACCTAGAGGTAAAGTAAAGATTGGTAGTGAGACTCTTGGATATAATGGAAAAAATTCTTATGGATTGACTCTCGTTAAGAGAGGAATGGAAAAGACTGAAGATCAAGACCATAAGAAAGGAACTAAAGTAGAATATATTCCAAAGACTGATTCACCTAGAGAACTTGTAGGTAAATTTAATGATAAAGTTATAGATATTCAAAAAGCAATACAGTCTGCATTTGATAAGATTAGAAATCTTATTTGGCATATTGTTAATAAATTAAAGTCATTTATAATGAAACAAGTAACCAAGTTACTTAACTTACTTGGTTTGTCTGCTATTAGTCCTATACCTTTGTTTGCAAAGGGTGTAACTGAGATTATCATACAGGTACTTAGACAGATTGGTTGTACTTTTGATGAGTCATTGGTTAATGCCATCATGGGTGGTATTGAAGGATTTATTGAGTCATTTATTGATAACATGCTTAATAGTCTTGCTCAAAAAGCAATAGACTTCCTTAATTTTGCAGAGAATTGTATCAATCAGATCTTTGGTTCTATATTCCAGTTAGTAGAGGTTGCAAATCAGATATTAGATATTGTTGATTCAATTCAGAATTTAATTAAAGCAGTAGGTAATATAAAAAGTTTAACAAGTTTATCTGATCTTGCAACTGTTGGTAACATCGTTGCTTTCATTCTTAATCTTCTTGGAATTGGTTGTAAGAGAAGTACTGATGGTCCAATTAATATAAATTGGGAAACGTGTCCGATCACAGCAAATAATTGTAGTCCGTTCCAACTCAGCATTACTAGCACTATTCCTGGCCGATGGAGTCCAGAATATTCAAAGATGTTTGTTCAAGCATCTGAGTCTGGACAGTTGTTCGTTATGGATGATACGCCAGGATCTAATAGAATGGTTATTGAAGGACCTAATAAGTCAGGTATTGATATTCAGGACAATGGTGATGTAAGAATTACAACTAGTAATAATAAGACAGAAGTTATTGTTCAAGACGATAGAGTATACATTAAAGGTCATCATTATGTTGATGTTGGTGGAGACTATCACTTAAAGGTTGGTGGTAACTATCATTTAGAAGTTCGTGGACAGTATAATCTAAATGTAACCAGAGAAAGTGAGGTTACATATGTTGGTGAACATGAAACAAAATATGAAAATGATGCTGAACTATCTGCTGCAAATGGATTAGCAATTGCAGGTTCTAAGGTTGGTTTGTCTGGTTCAGGACAGATTGATATGTTTGCTCCTACTATATCTAAATTCTGTACAGAAGAGAATACTGTTGCTACAGGATCTATTAATAATATATCTACATTCCATAATCAGTTTACTTTATTAAATAAGTTGAGATTGTCTGGATTGTCTGATCTTAAATTTAATCTTGGTAAGACAGGTAAGTTTGCTGCTGGTACTGATACTAAACTGGTTTGTGGTACTACTATAGAAGGAAAACTTGGAACCTCTCAAAAATTAACTTGTGGAACTGCATCAACTACTACAATTGGTGCTTCAAACGAGGTAGAGGCTGGAGTTAAGGGTGAAAATAATTTAAGTGGTAAATTAAGGAATGGTTTAGGTGTGTTCTGGAAGAATACTGTTGGTATGGTTGGTGAGTCTAGTGCAGCTATTAAGATGCAGGCTGAAGCAGGTCCTCACTGTGATGCTTCTGGTTCATGTCACCTCAAGGTATAATATACTTGACAAATCTTATATTATATGTTACTGTTACTAAAGAAGAAGTAATCCTATGACTATTGATGATATCCCATCGGACTGTGAGCTGACTGGTGTTAAGGTGGATATTTTGTCTAGAACTATAACATTGTATGGTGATAAGGGTGAACAGACAGAACTTGTTGAAGCAAATTCAGATGATTTCACTAAGATGTGTAATTTTATCAATGAAACTCTTGAAGATAAACAAGAGATGATTGAATACGTCTTCTGAGCGAAATTCGACTTTTAGTTACCATAAAGTCGGGCAAAAAATTCGGGGCCAAAATGACTTTAGGCCTTTTTTATAAATAACCAAAGATTCTCTTTATTTTTGAAAATGACAGAAACAGCTGATGTGACGGGAATGACCTTTTCTCTAGATTCTGATTTAGAGGATAAATTCCTAAATTGGTTAGATGAACAAAATAAACTAATTGTTGAAGAACAGCAAAAAAGTGAAGAATTCGGTGAAACGCAAAAAGCGATTCAAAAGAAGACTTTAGAAACTGGCGCTCCAATGCCGATATATGATATAAATTCTGGATACTATAGTGTTAGTTTTACACCCGTTGCTTGGGGTAATCGTATTTTCGTACATAATCATTTTACAGGTAAATCCTTTAAATTATTTGATTATGAAGATTTTCAGGAAGCAACCGCTAAAAACAATGATGAACAGAAAGAGTCTTCTACGTTATAAATAGTTTTTGATTAGAAAATAACGCAAATTACGGGTTTAATCGAACATGGCTTTAACTCAAGTAACGACTCGTGGCATAGCAAAAGGAGTTGAAATTGTTTTGTCTGGAGGCCTCACTGGAGATCCTTCATTATCATGGCAGAATGACGAAGATACAGGACTTTATAGTAGTAACGCTGGTTATACAGATTTCACATCAAATGGAACTACAGTATTAAGTATTGGTCCTGATGGATTCAACTTTCCTTCAGGTGTAGATGCACCATTCAAGTTTAATGGATCTACTATTGTCACATTTAAAAATGCTAGTTTAGATGTAGCTACTGGAAAACAATTTATTGTTCCACAGGGCAGTGTATCCAATCCATCTATAGCTTATAGTGGTGATACTGATACTGGTATATACAGTGCTGGTGATGGACAGATTGATTTTGTATCTAACGGTGCTGTAAAATTAACTGTTGATTCAAGAGGACTAACTCTTCCAACTGGAACTGTAGGTTCTTCTATTAATATTACGAATAGTCTTAGAAATATCTATGTAAGTGCTAATGATACTTTATCTACTGATTCCTTAACAAATAATGGTAGAAACTTAAACAAACCTTTTAAAACTATACAAAGAGCGTTACTTGAAGCAGCCAAACAGTCTTGGGTAAATGGTCCTGGCGATGAAGCAGGAGAATATGGTGCTGACTTATTTGAGTATTTCACTATTATTGTATTTCCTGGCGAGTATGAAATTGATAATAGGCCTGGAGATTCATCAAATGCTAGTGTTTTAGTAGAAAGTTCATATACTGATGATACTCTAATGAGTAACATCTACAAATTTAATGATCAAAGTGGTGGTGTTATTGTTCCCCGTGGTACATCTATCGTTGGTCTTGACTTAAGAAAAACTATTCTTAGACCTAGTTATATTCCTTCACCTGTTGATGCTTCAGCTTCTAGGACTGCATTATTCCGTGTAACTGGTGGATGTTATTTCTGGCAACTTACAGTTAAAGATAGTAATAAAACTGCACCATATAAGTCTGCAACTGCAACTTATACTAATAGTGGTGCTGATGTATTCCCATGTTCTCACCATAAGTTAACAGTATTTGAATATGCAAGTTCACCTGAATTAACTAATTACTATACTAAGATCGACAAGTATAGTATTCTTGATGATGTAGTTTTGGTTGGAAACCGTCAAGGTGACGCAAAAGGATTGCTTGAGTCAAATAAGAGATTTATTGCTGAAGTTGCTGTAAGTAGAATGCTTGCAAACTACAGTAGTTTTAGTGTTCCTGGCGGTAGAGCGAATTGTGAAGATGATATTGAAGATGTTATTGAAGCAGTTGCTTATAACGTAGGTTATGGTTCAAATAACAAAGTTTGGGATGCTGCAAATCTTTATGTTAATGGTGGTGCATTACAACACTTAGTTGGAGAAGAAACACAATCTGTATATGCGTTTAATGAAGCAAGAAATATTGCTTTACAAGTTATTAATAACGTAGATGTTACAGTTGGTTCTGGATATACTTCATTAACACAGACTAAAGATTTAACTATTACTGCTGATCCTACAACAGGATCTAATACTGATGCTGCATCATGTTCTAACGTAAGATCTTCAATTACAACTCTATTTGGAATTGTTACTGATACTATTGGTACTCCAAGTAGTCTTTCTGGAGTAACAAGAACTACACCTGCTACTGCACCTTCATCTGAAGACTATATTCAGAGAATTGAAGAAAACCAGATTGTAGGTACACTTTCAACTGCTGCTACTTCTGATACAGTTGCTTCTTCCTCACCATATATCTTTAACTGCTCTATGAGATCAGTTTGGGGTATGAATGGTCTACATGCTGATGGTTCAAGATCTACTGGATTTAGATCTATGGTTCTTGCTCAGTTTACTGGTATTGCACTACAGAAAGATAACAGAGCATTTGTTGGTACAAACCTTTCACAAGGAACTCTTCAAAATAATTCAGATAGTGTAGAATATAGAACTGATCCTGATTCCGTATACAGATCTGATTGGAGACATTATCATATTAAAGCATCTAACGATGGATTCTTACAGGTAGTTTCTGTATTCGCTGTTGGTAACGCAGATCACTTCCTTGCTGAGTCTGGTGGTGATATGTCAATCACTAACTCTAACTCTAACTTTGGTAACTGTGCTTTAAAAGCAGTTTCACACAGACCTGAAGCATTTGCTCAAGATTCTGGTGGATATGTAATTGGATTAGTACCACCCAGAGGAATTAACCCTGATAGTGATTCACTTGTTAATATCACAGAAATTGATGTTGGCCATACCGTATTTGCTTACGAAGAAGCTAGAAAAGCTAACACTGAAGCAACATTTAAGAAAATTTATATTAAAATAGGTGGTAAGTCTGAAATTCCTGAATCCGATATTCCAGAATTTTATGAGACAGATAGTAGTGGTAATGTAACCAAGGCAGAACTTCTTATAAGTGGTTTAGATTATAACCTTGGTAAGAGAACATATTCTGATACTAATCCAGAAGCTGTTTATGCATATTTACCAAAATCTGCTGGTGATGCAACATCCCAGTTATTTGCTGCTAGACTTAGGGCAAGAGATACATCAAATCTTGGAGAACATAAGGATCCAGCAACTGCTCAAAATTCTGTTACTACTAAGAATGATAAGAGATCATTCTATGGATGGGAATTTTCACAGACAGTAAGTGGTGTAGATCAAGGTAGAGTTTGTCTGTTAGTTAATGATGGTAGGGCAGATGGATCTATTAATTTATCTGGTGTTCCACAACCAGATACGGGTGTTGGATCTGACGAATTTACTATTGCTCAAAATACAGGTACAACTTATCAGGATGTAGGTCCTGGTGGTGCTACAGGTGCTATTGTTGATGCATTACCATCTGATAGTAGTGGTAATGTAACTGCTAATCCTACTTCTTCAGCTCTAATTAAAGTACTTGTTAATATTGATGGTACATCTAAATTAGTTACACTTGTAAGTAAATACCCTTCTCGATCTGATAATCTTAATACTGGTAGTGGATTTGCTGTAAATGATCATCTTGTACTTGTAGATGGTGCTGGTACTTCAATGGGTGTCAGAACTGGTGCTAATCCTATAGTTATTAAAGTTAATGCTGTAGGAACTGTTACAACTGGTGGTTTCAGTTCTGAAAATATTAAACCATTTGGATACATTCCATTTTCTTCTATTGGTACTAGATATGGTGCTCTTATAGATGATACTGCATTAACTTCTCAACCATCAACTGCTCTTGCACTTTTAAGAAGATTAACTCAGAGAAGAGATAGTGGCGGTGACAATCAGACTTCTCAAGGTGATGCTTTTGAATTTGATGCGAATACAACTTCAAATATCTATATTAAACGTCTTCAAGACAATAGAGCATCTTATGGAAATGGTGAATTCTTATGGAGAATAATTTATAAGATGCCAAAAGGTACTGCTGGATCTCAAGAATTAAGACCACCAGAACCAAGATTTACACTACAACTTAGAGATACTAATGCTAAGTATCCATTTACTTATACAAGTAATAATAACTTCCCAAGATCTTTCTATGTTTATAATGTAGAACCTCTAATTGAGTATGTACATACTTCTAGAGATGGTTATTATCTATTAACTATTCTTGATGGTAATGTTAATACTAAATCAGATGGTAGTACATATGGAAATGTTATAAACTATGGCGTACAAACAACTTCTGGAACAAGTTATACTCTTACAGATACTACTGTAACAGGATTTGGTGTTTCTCAGAATATTAACTACCTATATCCAGAAATTGACTTGGATAATCCTAAGTGGAATCCTCGTCCATCTGTATCTAGATATAGAGATGATGTTGGTAACAGTATTCCAATTGATACTAGTCTTACATCTCATGGATATGATAGAATAACACAATATTCTATTACTTCTGAAGCAACAATGAAGTTATTGAATGAAGTCCTTGCTGGTGGTAGTATTACTGCTAACTTAACTAATGAGTTGAATATAACAAGTATCTTTAGTGGACTAAGTTCAATGACAGAAGCGGCAATGATCGCTCCTTATACTGCTGAAAATAGTGGAAATGCTGCTAAAGATGTTACTGGTGTTAATAAAGCAGCTGTTACTCAATATGTAAGTGATGTACCATCATTTAGTGATAGAATTATTCCTCTTGCTTCTAATATTACAACTAGTGCTACTGCTGGTATACCAGTAAACTTACATAGACCATCTATCTTACGTGCTTCTGGACATACTTGGGAATATGTTGGTTACGGGCCAGGTAACTATTCAACTGGTTTACCTAGATTCCAAACTAAAGTTCTCGGATTACAGAAACAAGTTAATGCTCAACAAATAGAAGCTTCTGGTGGTTTCGTTGCATCATCTGGTACTAACTCAAATGGTGATTTCTATATTGGTAATCAGGTAATTGATACTAAGGGTAATAAGTCAAGTACATTGAACTTCCCTAAAGTTAAGAGTTCTTCTGATAACAAGTTAATCAACTTCGCTGATGTTGGTTCTCTTTCTTCTAACTCTTCTACATCTTCCTTCAACCCATCATCATTTAGTGCTACACTAACTGAATCTCTTGCAACATTACAACAAGCACAACAGAACAGCTTTAAGACTGCAAACTTAGAAGCAACAACTGCTACTATTAACACTCTTAAAGTTCAATCTAAACTTGAAATTGCAAGTACTGTATTCCAGACTGCTGGAAATTACCCTGCTGCATCACAAACCACTATAGGTTTCACACAGAGGGCGCAACAGGATTGGGAAGACCTATCTAAGACATCATCTGATTGGACTGCACAAGCAGATAGATTTGTTTCTCCTCTTGACCTAGATGCATGGGCAACCAAAAACGCATTTATTACTACAATTCCAATACCATGGCCAATTGGTAATTCTGATATCCCTGCTTCTGGTTCATATAACTCTGTATCTAATGCTGGTTCAGTAACAGATGCTGCTACATTAAAACTAACTTCTAACTTTACATTTACTCCTATTGGTGTTCCCCTCGACTCAAGATGGTCTGATGGTGTAAATGTAACTAATTTGGTATTAGGAACTATTACTAATATTGCAGATTATAACGGTAGAAGTGGACAGATCTATGTCAGTTACGCTTCAAATGTTAAACTAGGAGGTATTCATCCTACAAATACTTGGACACCTGTGTCTCTCAACTGGAGAGGACTTGATGATGCTGATGGTAGTCCTGTAAGTTACTTACAAGGAACTGTATTCTTGATAACTTACTACATAAATGATGGTAAGGCAGTTTATGTAACAAACGTTGTATCTTAATTAATCTGAAGGAACTAATCAATGTCAAATGCAATAGGTTTTTGGGCTAAACCTAAGAAGTCCTTTGAAATACAGGGAGGTGTAGCTAATCCACTTAAAGTAGATGCTATATTTGCTACCGATGACTCTGGTAGCATGAACTCTTATTTAAGCTGGGAGGATGATCCAGTTGCTGTTGATGCTTTTAATAAAGCTTTAGTTTCAAATGGAATTGGAACAAATAATATAGAGGGATTGGATGATAATAATTCCAATAGAATATCAAGAACATATTTTCAAGATTTTAAACAACAGGTAGTCTCTAGTTTAGTACTTGTACGAGTTAGTGGTATTACACTTTCTAGTTCATGGACTGCTAGTAATCTTCCACCAGGCAACCCTGCAACTATAAAAAGGGGTGGTAATATTGTTGGGAACGCTGGAGATTTTATTGTATATTCATGGGATACTAGAACTGATTACTATGATAATAGTGTTACCTACAATGAAATAGCTTTTCAGGGTACTAATAATCAGGGTGCTGGTGTTCTTCCAGATATACTAGTTGGAGATACTATTAGTAGTGGTTCTACAGGTAGTGGTGGTAATATGGGTACTGTTACAGAAGTAATTAACCTTGAAAATCCATATCTCTATTATGTTGTTGGTGATTTAAGATTAAGATATTTTTGGGCGAAGAGAGGAGGTCCTGACGGAAATTATTTAAAAAATGCCGCTAATGGTGGTCGTACAGGGTCAAACTCTGAAGACTCTTTCAATACCGTAATGAAAACAGTTGGTGCAGATATAAACTGTACTACTGACCCTTCATCTAATATTAGAACTTGTGATGATTTTAAACCAAGATCATCTGCAAAACTTGTGTTTGTTGGAAATACCAATGAGCATGATACTACAATCGATGCTGTATTAGATGATGTTAGAAATAAGTTATTAGAAAAGAATGGAGTATATGTTGGAAATATTGGTGGATATACAAGAGATTATGATGTAGGTATTCTTCCACATGTAAGACAAGCACCAGATTATAACGGTACTAATACTAATAATAGTGCTGGTAAAAATAGTTTAGGTACTTGGGGTGATCCTGGCACAAATGGAGTTCCTGCTGCTGATGCTAGAGGTTTTATTCCTATTAGAGATTATGTACAGGATATAATTGTTGATTCATTTACAACTGCTGGTCAAAATATAATTAATAATATTCCAAATGGATGGTATAGAGGTGTTAAATTTGATCTTAAAACTGCTAATGCTTCAGATAGTGCTGCGATTCAAGCTAGAGAAAGAGCCCAGATTAGATGTGATGTAAAAGTTGATTTTGTGAGTGGTACTACTGATAAAACATTATCTATTCGTAAGGTTGTATTTCCTGGCTATGGTTATAGGGTTGATGATACTCTCACACCTAATGCCCCTGCATCAGGAACTACTGTATTCAGTGGTTTAAAAGATAAGATGATATTGAAAGTTACTAGAACGAATGATATAAATTATAATAGTGCTAGTACAACATTATTTGGTGGTGTATATACACAAGATTTTAATAGAGTATTATTCTTAAACAAATATGGACCTGTTACAGGTCTTTCTATTGTTCAGGGTGGTAAAGGATATGCCGCTGCTACTGGTTTAACTACATTTTTCTCTGAAGATGATCCACAAATACCACCATCCAGAAGCTCTGGATATAATAATAAAGGAGAAGGTACTGGTTTAACAGTCACTTTAGCTGGTGGTAATATTGGTAGTGGTGGTGTTGTTACAGGAACAACTGGAATTCCTGCTGCTGGTACAATTTATAATGTAGGAGATCAGATAATTCTTTCACATCCTGATACTGATGCTAATAGACGAGGAAAAGTTTTAACCTTTAGTTTTGCAAATGGTACTGGTGCTGACTATGCAGTTGGTACTAATATTGGAACTACTAATTTAAGTGATATTTCTGCTGGTTCTGGATTAAGAGTAGATATTACAAGTGTTAATGGTTCTGGTGGAATTACAGGTTGTATTGTAAATACTGCAGCTGCTGGTGGTGGTGCTAACTATAATATTGGTGACGTTGTTACAGTGAATGGTGGAACTGGTCCTGATGTACAACTTACTATTACTGATTGTCATACAGATTGTATTCTTGAAGTTACTTCTGTTACTACTCAATTACATTCAGATGATCCTTTATATGATGGAAATTCAGGTATTCAAAGTTTTGAATTATTGAGAGAAAGAGCATTCCTTGTTAGAGATATTAATTTTGTAACTAGAAATAATGATCCTCAAAATGTAGGAACAACAAAGGTAGGTATTCCTCAAACTGGTTGTGTTCCTGAAACAAGTAGTAACCTATTTCGGATGACTGGTACTGCTGGAAGTAATCAAGTTACAATTCAAAATAATGGTAATAATGCTACTAGTGTTGACTGGAGTGATGCTATAGATGCAATTGCACCTTGGACAACATCAGCACATAAGAGTCAAGTATGGAATGGAAATGCAACAGCACCTGCTGATGCTAATGGTAATGTTGTTTTAACAATGTCTCCTTCTTTACCTTGGGATTGTTGGATAACTGAAATTGTTTCTCGTAATAATGGTAGTAGTGCTCCAACTAATGTTTCTGAATTGACTGTTAAGTTAAATGCAGCATTAAATGCTGATATAACTAATCAAGATGTTTGGATTGGTAAAAGAAGTGCTTCTAGTGCTGGTCATAGATGGGATCATACAACTCTAGCAAGAGAAACAGGTGGTGGTATGTTCTTCCAAGTAGGCCCATTTAGTAGTGGTCCTATCAATGGTGCTGACTCTGGTACTCCAACTGGTAATATCTTTGCATATTATGATACTAGTGGAGGTGTAGATTCTACTGGATTTAATAATAGAAAATGGGATACTATTCGTATTTTCGGTGCCGACTTAGGTACATCAAATCCAGATTACAGAATTCAGTTTGGTCGAGCTCTAGGTAAGATGGTTGGTGAATACTTATTCAAGACTGCTTGATAAATAGTAAAAAAAGAATTGCATTATGGCAACAAAGATTAAACCAAAAAGGAAATTTTCTACAGGTGCTCCATCTCTTTCTGATTTAGCAAGGGGTGAAATTGCTGTAAACACCGCTGATAAAAAAATCTATATGAGAGATGAATCGGGTGGAGGTACGCCAGGAAATGACGCTATCGTTGAGGTTGCTAATTCTCTTGCTGGTGGTGCAACTGTTGATGATGCAATCGTTATGGCAATCGCACTGGGATAGATAAATGGCAAATACCTTCAAAAGTTATACAAAAGCGAATATCTCAACTACACTCACAGACGCTTATACAGTGCCTGGAGCAACTACTACAGTTTGTATTGGAATTAATGTTTCAAATACAACTGGTAATCAGATTGTTGTAGATATTAAATTTAATAAAGCTGATGGTTCAGCAGATGACATTTATTTGATTAGGAATATGCCTATTCCAAATGGGTCATCATATGAATTCATTGCTGGTAGTAAATTGGTTATGGAAACAGGAGATAAGATTCAAATTTTATCGGATACTGCAACAAGTGTGGATTCGTTAATTTCTGTATTGGAGCAGACCTAAAATGGGATTACACGGAAGACAGTTATCACCTACTAGAGGTTATAATGATTCTGATATCAGGGTTATTGATGATATAAGTAGTAGTTTTAATAGTGTATTGACTACTTTCAATCTTACAGATGGTGGTGCCGTTTATAGAGCTTATAGTGAAGAACAGGTTTTAGTACAACTCGGTGGTATTATTCAGAAACCAAAAACTGATTATACTATTGATAGTACTGCTGCAACTCCAACAATAACCTTTACAACTGCCCCTCTAGCAGGTCTTGCTTGTGATATTAGATCTATTCATGGTGCTTCATGGAGAACTGTTTCTAATGATCAAGTAAAAAGAAGATCTCTTGATATTGCAGAATCAGCTGATCCAACAGTTGATATTAATGCAGGTGATCTTTATTATAATACTACTGAGAGTGAACTAAGAGTTTATAATGGAACTGAATGGGATACTGCTGGTGGAGGAGGTGCTTCTAAAGTTTATTCCAAAACAGTTTTTGCTTATCAAAATGTGATAAATTCAAATATAAGTATTTCATCTCCATATAATACTGGTGTTATCTACACAGATTCCGCTGTTACTGTTGATATTGAAAGTGGTGTACAGGTTGATGTGGATGATGGTTGTATTCTAGCTGTGGTTAATATCTAATGGCTACATATCCAGTAGATTTTATTGATAATGTATTCAAGAAATCTCAAAAAGTTAATATTGGTTCAAATATTACCATTTCACATCCTTATAAAGTTGGAGTTATAAGAAATTATTCCGAATTTACAATCGATATTGAAAATGGTGTTCAAGTTGACGTTGATGACGGTTGTGTCCTCATTGTCAAAGATCTATAAATAAAAGAAAAACAAAGTATTATGTCAACACTTAGAGTAGACAATTTAAAAGGTCGAACTGCTACTACAGTTAATATTCCTTCTGGAGAAACTTTTGCTGTTGCTGGAAACCAAACAGTTGGAGGCAACGTTACTGTTACTGGTACGCTAACAGTTAGTGGTGGAGGTTCATTTAGTACATCTGGTGCTGTTACTGTTGGCGATTTGACTGTCAATGGTACTACAACTACCATCAATTCCACAACACTTAGCGTGGATGATAAAAATATTGAGCTAGGTTCAGTTGCTTCTCCGTCAGATACTACAGCAAATGGTGGCGGTATTACTTTGAAAGGAGCTTCAGATAAGACATTTTTATGGGATAATGTAAGTTTAAACTGGACACCAACGCCAGGATTTCATATTCAACATACTTCTGAAGCGTTACTAGGTTTAACTACAACTGGTGCAACTACAATTAACTATAATTATAATACTAATACAGAAAATTGCTACTGGGTAACTGCAAATGATACTGGTAACTTAACATTAAATATTACAAACTTACCTACAACTGAAGGTAAAGTATATACATGGACATTCTTTATAAATCCTGCTAGTACTAAGACTTGTAGACCATCTGGAGTTACTATTGATGGTTCTGCTCAAACATTAAGATGGGCTGGTGCTGCTGCTCCTACACCAAGTACTGATGGTAAGGAAGATATTTACACAGTTTCAGTTGTAAGAAGGGATACTGCTGGAGGCGGTGCAGCATGGTTTGTATTTGTTAACGGATCAGTAGGTTACGGTTAAGAGGTAATTAATTATGTCACCACATGGTATTGTAGCAAGTGCTACATCATTAATCCACAGAGTAGGAATATCCAAACCACCAGCAGAAGGTGGTACGGAAACTGAATCTGGAGGATGGACAATACACACCTTCACTTCTACAGGTAATAGTAACTTTGTAGTAAATAGAGCACTTACAGGTGTTCAAGTTCTCATTGTCGGTGGCGGCGGTGGAGGAGGAGGAGACAACTCTGGTGGAGGAGGTGCTGGAGGTCTTGTATACTATGGTACTGAGACTCCAACCAATAGAACAACTCCGAATGGTGGTAATCAATCCTTCGGTGTAGGAACTTATGTAGTCACTGTTGGTGCTGGTGGTGCTGGATCTCCATCAGTTAATACAGATGCATCAAATGGTAGTGCAAGTAGAGTTAATGGTCCAGGTTTTGATAAACAGGGTAATGGTGGTGGTAGAGGTGGTACTGGAGATGGTGCTGCTGGAAGAGTAAATGGACTAGATGGTGGATCTGGTGGTGGTGCTGCACAAGAAAGTAGTTGGACTGGAAATAAGGGATATACAGAAGGTAATGTAGGCAATGCCCCACAGGGTAATCATGGTGGATCTGGTTCATCTGGTGCTGGAGGTGGCGGCGGTGGTGCTGGTGGTGTTGGTGCAAATGGTTCTTCTGTTTCATCTGGTAAAGGTGGTCAAGGTGGAGTAGGATTGCAATATAGTATAAGTGGAACTGCAACATGGTATGCTGCTGGTGGTGCTGGTGGTAACGAAAACTCACAATATGACCAACTAGCAAGAGCGAGTGGTGTAGGTGGTCAGTCAAACACTTCTGGTAGTACTGGTACTACAGATGGTGTAGCAAATACTGGATCAGGTGGAGGTGGTGTAACACATAGTACAAGTTCACAATCACCAGCTGGAAGTTATGGTGGTACTGGTGCTGATGGAATCGTAATTATCAGATATCAATAATAAGACTTGACTTTTTTGTGAAGAAGTGTTAATATAAATAAATCGGATGAGGATTTCCTCATCATATCATCCCCCTAACCAAGACCAAGGGGTTATAATGTCTTCTTATCCACTAGTGAAGGGATTAGTGGAAATATCGTATCGCTTCTTACCCTTTGAAGCCCTACTAACTTAATTGTCCTCATGACAACTCTTCAAAAAAGAGAACAAGGACTACTTACAGGGTGGTCTGAGTTCTGCGACTGGGTAACATCAACAAACAACAGAATCTATGTTGGTTGGTTTGGTGTCTTAATGATCCCATGTCTTTTAGCAGCTACAACCTGCTTCATCGTAGCATTTATTGCTGCACCTCCTGTCGATATTGACGGGATCCGTGAGCCAGTGGCTGGTTCACTTATGTTCGGTAACAACATCATTTCTGGTGCTGTTGTACCTTCATCCAACGCTATTGGATTACACTTTTACCCTATATGGGAAGCTGCTAATTTAGACGAGTGGCTTTATAACGGTGGTCCTTACCAGTTGGTTATCTTCCACTTCCTTATTGGAATCTCTGCCTACATGGGTAGACAGTGGGAACTATCATACCGTTTAGGTATGCGTCCTTGGATCTGTGTTGCTTATTCAGCACCTGTATCTGCTGCGTTCGCTGTGTTCCTTGTATACCCATTCGGTCAGGGTTCTTTCTCAGACGGAATGCCTTTAGGTATCTCAGGAACATTCAACTTCATGTTCGTGTTCCAAGCAGAACATAACATCCTTATGCACCCATTCCATATGGCTGGTGTAGCAGGTATGTTCGGTGGTGCTTTGTTCTCTGCAATGCATGGTTCACTTGTTACATCTTCTCTAATCAGAGAGACAACTGGACTTGATTCTCAGAACTATGGTTACAAGTTCGGACAAGAAGAAGAAACTTATAATATCGTTGCTGCTCATGGATACTTCGGAAGACTTATTTTCCAGTATGCATCATTCAACAACTCTAGAAGTCTTCATTTCTTCCTAGCATCCTTCCCAGTTATCTGTATCTGGCTTACCTCTATGGGTATATGCACGATGGCATTTAACTTGAACGGATTCAACTTCAACCAGTCTGTCGTAGACTCATCTGGTAAGGTTGTACCTACTTGGGGTGACGTTCTGAACAGAGCAAACCTTGGTATGGAAGTAATGCACGAGCGTAATGCTCACAACTTCCCTCTTGACTTAGCATCTGCTGAGACATCTGAGGTTGCACTTGTTGCTCCTGCAATAGGTTGATAAAAACAGAATAATCTGTTATAATAAGGAGGCCTTCGGGTCTCCTTTTTTAATGCCTTTATTTGAAGAACTAGACTTTAGTAATGTAAAAGTTACTGAATTTATAGTTAGACCAACTTCTATACAATACGTTAGAGATTTCGTTGAGAAGTGGCATTACTCTGCAAATGTAAATGGTTTAAGGATTGCTCATGTATTTGGATTATATTATGATGGTAATCTTATAGGTGCCATGATTTATGGTCCTCTTGCAATGGCAAATACTTGGAGGAAATATGGTAACTCTGAAAATGAAGTTATTGAATTGAGAAGACTTTGTTGTATTGATGATACACCTAAATGTACTGAAAGTTATTTTATTGGTAAAACAATAAGATGGTTAAAAAAGAACACTTCATATAAAACTATTGTTTCATATGCTGATGCTCATTATAATCATACAGGTGTAATATATCGTGCTACTAATTTTGAATATCATGGATTAACTTCTAAAGGTAGAGTTATTGATTATAATGGAAGGTTGTATCATGATAAGTGTATAAGAACTTATTACACTGATAAATATGGTATAAAAAAGTTAAAACCTTTTGCACAAAAAGTTAAAGATGCCTTGGAAAAAGGAGATGCAAAATACATCGACACGCCAGGCAAACATATATATGTTATGAAACTATCATAGGTAACAAAATGAGAGAACAAATGATTAAGGCGTTACTGTCACATGCTCAAGGTGATATACAAAAACATCTTGCAAATGTTGAGATATATTTAACTAATCCAGCTGGTATTGGAGAACATTCTGATATTATGGGTGCAGTTGAAGAAGAACTAAATATGATTGCTAAGTATCAAGATCAAATAGACGTTATTCAAAAGTATTTAAAATGATTTTAGTATTCATCATTGTAGCATTACTATTATTTGTTGTGGGGTATGGATTATACCT
>Ga0066371_10000046_pt1 | contig 24063 bp, 32 predicted proteins | sample Knorr_S15_td_DCM_FD_71214 | JGI IMG/M metagenome (GOLD analysis project Ga0066371, IMG submission 71214) | Marine microbial communities from Southern Atlantic Ocean transect - Knorr_S15_td_DCM_ad_63m_LV_B | ecosystem: Environmental > Aquatic > Marine > Oceanic | place: Southern Atlantic ocean... | reverse complement strand
AGAAGTTACTTATTCATCCTGTAATAAAAAAGCACTAGGTTTAGTTTTTTAAATTTATATAGATTTTGTTAAATGAAAGAAAAATACAGTAAGTTTTATCAAAGTTTTCATAAGGCACTTCAGGGCAAAAAACCAAATCACTATTTGAAGTTAATCAGTCACTGTGGAGTAGTTTCGAGTAGTGATTGATCGCAGCATATATAGAAACAAAGTCGAAGCGCTTAAAAAAAGTTTTATCATTCTTGGCGTTAATGCAAACGAGATCTTAAAAACATATGAAAACAATTATTTTGATAATACTTCTATCCCAAAGAAAGACTCTTTTATCTCTTTAATGAAACTCGACCCAAGCGATGAACTTATAGAATATCTCAAAACCAAGACAAACTTATCCCATTTTAAAGATAAAAGAACAAATATTGAGTATGCAATTGATTTAGTTCTAGGCTGGCTAAGTGAAGATGCAATAATTCATCATTTAAAAAAAAGAGATATTAAATGCAATCTAGACGGTAGAGATAAATATAGAGAATTCTTAAGTGCGAAAGATATATCTACCCAACCAGACATAAGCATAGAGCACAATAAAAAAATAATACCTCTAGAAATTATGAATGATTGGAATGATTATTGGATAAAAAGAAATATGATTGATTTAAGAGACAACAAGTATCATAAATTAAAACAGGAAAAGTCATTATTATTAGGCTTCGCTCCTAAATCAGCGAAGGGAATACTTTTAGACTTTTCTGACAACTTAGACTTTGAAGAGAGATATAACCCAGCTTATGGCAAGAAATCTTATACATTAAGGAATATTAAGAATAAATTAAAAGATATAAATACTTGCCTAGCAGAGATTACAAATTCACAGAATGGTAAATAGAAATAGAAGCCAAGGCTGGACGCACGCAAAAATTTCTGGCCATGAAAATGAAAAGAATATTTTAGAACTTCTTAACAGTGATGCTGAATTTAAAGAAAATTTAGAGGGGTTTTTTAATGCGCCAATGAAAGAGTTTAATATTGGTGGTTTAAATGAGAAAGGTGTAAACAGTGTTTTTGATAAGAGCCTAACAAAGTCAAAAACAGATCTTAAGATTACTTCTGAGAATAAAACACTTAAGTTTTCTATAAAAAAATCAAGAGGGGGACAGGTATATCTTATAAGCATCCCAAGATTTATTTATGGCATTAAAAAACAGTTTAATCTAGACCTTAATGCTTCAGAACTAAAGGCAATAAAACTATTTTTTGGTGAAGACAGCGAAGAAGTGAATAAAATTATTAACTCAAAGAAAACCATGATGATCAATGAAAAGATCAAGTCTTATGAGAGAAGAAAACTAAGACTTACTGTAAAAAGTATTGAGTCTTACGATGAAGGACTGGCTAAAGCACTACTAAATTTTTTTAGAAAAAACAGCAGAGAAATATTTTTATTTTGCTTTAGCAGAGGGCTGGCAACTGAAGAGAGCGATTGGGCCGAATACCTTTGGTACATTAATACAATAAAAGATGATAATGATGCTAAATTAAATAAAATATTTGAGATCAAAAGACTAGCATCTAACATAAAAAATTCAGATGACCTTGAGTTTGGTACAAGAAATGGCGGAACCACAATCCAATTACCGTTTGGATTTGTGCAATGGCATCAAGGACAGATTCAGTTTCATCATAATTATAAAAAAATTTGCAGTTTATATATCGAGTAATAAAAAGCTCATCTTTTTGAAAGGGATTTAAATATTTCTCTGCCTAATGCTTTTGCCAGATGGACCGGAACGGCATTCCCAATCTGAAGGTTTTTGCTTGTTTTACTACCGTAAAACATATAACTATCAGGGAACCCTTGTAATCTTGCCCCCTCTCTCGTGGAGAGTGCACGATTTTGTGTTGGATGAATACATCTCGAGGAAGACGGTGTTCCAAAGTTTCTTGTTATAGTTGGCGAAGGAAGATCATTATTTAGTCTTGCATAAGTATTCCCAAAACAACTTTTTGGTTTAAGGTTTTCTGGAAGATCTTTAACAGAACCATTTTTTGGAATCATTGACATTATCAGCTTCATTCTTTCGCCATAGTTAGTTGAGTTATGCTCTGTTAAAACAGTCACAGATCCTCTGATTTCTCTCTGGTATGCTGTTTTAGTTTCTAAATACCTATTTTTTTCGTCATTGGAATTAAGTTTTGGCAAGTCTGATATCGCATCTGATAACACATTATATTTTTTGGTAAACATACACCCATTCTTGCTATGTGTTGGTTCTGGAAAGTGAAAATGTATTCCATTTTTAAACCCCACAACTATTGTCCTTTTCCTATGTTGAGGAGAACCAAAATTAGCAGCATCTAAAACATCACTTTTTACCTGATATCCAAGCATACTTAGTTCTTCTTTTAAGGCGTGAAAAGCACTGCTTTTATAAAGTTTTTTAAAGCCAGAAACATTTTCAAATAAAACTATTTTTGGGTTTATTTCTTTAACTGCCCTTAGAAACTGCCAGAACAATGAATTTCTTTCATCTTTTTCATCCTTTTTTCCAACAGTGCTAAACCCTTGGCAAGGAGGTCCTCCACAAACTAAATCAAATGCACCAGATTTTTGTTCTTGTGCAAGGTTGTAAAAATCGATATTTGCAATGTCTTCATTTAAGACATTACAGTTTTTGTGATTTAGTTTGAATGAGTTGCAAAAATCCTTTTCAACCTCAACCGCAACATCTGAAATTATTCCTTCTTGGCCCAAACCACAAGATAAACCTCCCGCTCCAGCAAATAAATCAATACTATTAAACATTTTTTTTACATTAAACTTACAGTAATAACCGAACTTTCACACTTCAAACAGTTTCTTGATGAAAGTTTCTCTAAGAGACTCAACTCTTCTCTTGATGCTTCTCTAGTTTAACCATATTTTTTTTCAATTGCTTTAACCAACTCAGCAATTCTCTTTTTGTGCCAAGAGGTTTGACTATTGAGCTCAATAACATCGTCGATTTTAGAGTCCCACTCAATCCAGTCAAAACCCTTCTCGTACATATTTCTTTCGAACAGCTGTAATTTAAGTTCCGAATAAACTATCTTCAGAACCAAAGCAAAATCAAAGAGATTTTTGATCATAAAAAAGCGCCACATTTCTTTACACCCAGTGGTTGAATGAATGATCAATTTCATTCTCTTCAAGAATGCTTTTGCAGTCTGAAAAAGTTGCTTCTTTTTCATTATTAAATGCAAAGTGCATAAACTTTAAGAGAAACTTTTCAACACTCTCTTTGGGTATAAAGAGATCGTATTCATAGTCTTCACGCCCCCAAAAGCGTTCAACAAGAGGACCCATATCATGTCCCGAGATAGTTAGCGTTCCATCGGGATAAAATTCTGAAATTATTGAGGTAAATTCCAAACCATCATTTCTATATATTTCCATATATTTTCTCCATAGGTTGTCAGCCCAGAATTAGGCACATTTGTGTTGTTTTTGAAATTGAAATAAGGAAGTTATTTATTTCGATACACCCAACATTATAACAAGCTGAAGCATCTATACCTAAAGGTTTGAACCGATTTCAGCAAACTTCATATTCCATCCTTAATAAGGAAAAACCATCTTGTTGACTAATCAAAAAAGTTTGACGAAGATAAAAGAATGAAAAAACTTCTCACCATCACACATTGTTTGAAACTGAACCATAACTAAACGAAGTGTTGAAAACGTTAACACCAAAAACAATCAACCATGGTGGGGCAATTCCAAACAGTAATTTATAAAGGAGATAATTATCAATTCACTGTTTAAAACTAATCAGTGATCATTAGGGCTTGGTGATGGAAATAAATTGGGTAATTTTAGGTTGGTTAATCGACATGACTCTTAATGGCTTCGTGTGGCTTATCATTGCAGCATTTTCTCTGTTATTAATTGATATGACCGACACATGGACAAGAAAAGCTATTAAATGGATGGATAAAGCTGATAATTTGATAAGAAAATTAATGGATGACTTATTTGAATGGATTCAAAAGAAGAATCTTAAAATGCTCTCTAGCATTATATTGTTAATTATCTTTGGTATTCTTGCTCAACTAGAAATAATACCTAAGCTCATAAGTTGATATAGGTTTCAATGAAACATAAGCATAAGAATTTTAAGAATCGTGATAATACTCGAAACCAGATTGGTGTTGGAACTGCAATAGGAGCAATGGTTTTTGTCGCTACAAATGAGCCAATGTGAATAGCAGTAGGCATTGCAGTTGGCGCAGCAATTGGTTGGCGAAAACCAAAAGATAAAAACGAAGGAGAAAAACATGGATAACTTATCGATATTAAAAAACACGTTAAGAGTTTTTGGAGTCGCGTTTGTATTAATTATGCCAATGATGAAGCTAGACCCCCTAGGTGGCTGGGCTTGGAGTCCAGGACAATGGGAATATGAGATGATGATTCAAGGGGTCTATATGACCCTTGGGGTTATGATGATAATTGCATCAAAAGATCCAGTAAAACATGCAATGTTTGTATGGTTTGTTGTATGGAGCAGCATTGTTCATGGCGGAATTATGGCTTATCAAGCAGCTATTGATACGGATGAAATGGGGCATTTTTTAGGCGACATACCTGCATTATTAATTCTAGCTATATTGGCTGGCTACACCTTAAGAAAAGAGCAGGTAAGCCATCAATAAAAGCTTATTTGCTTCTGAAAAAAAAGATGAAAAAAATTATAGCCGTTGTCCTTTTGATGTTTTCACAGAGTGGTTGGAGCCAAGAAAAGCTTGATGCCCTATTAGACGGACTTCATCAAGATGCCCATGAAGGTAATTTCCAGCCCTATTTTGCCCGCTATAGCTCAGACGCGATCTTTTTAGGAACAGATAAAACCGAGCGCTGGACGATAGAGGAATTTAAAAGCTATGCCAAACCAGCATTTAAAGACGGTCATGGATGGACTTACTCAGTAGTTGAGCGTAACTGGGAGGGTAGCGGCAATACTCGATGGTTCGACGAAATTCTACTAAATGAAAAGCTGGGACACTGTAGGGGCACTGGTGTTGTAAAGCTGATCAACGGCGAATGGAAAATAGCACACTACGCTTTGACCATGCTTGTTCCCAATAGCATTGCTGAAGATGTCGGCTCACAGACCCAGGAAGCCGATAAACTGTAAATTTTAGTCTTTCAACAATGAATAAAATATTAATGCTTTCCAGTTTTTTGCTTTCTCTGCTTTTGGGAGGATATTTCTTGATTGGCATGGCATCAGAAGATAGTGCATTGCTATGGGCAAGATACAGCGCGAACCTCTCCTTTTTATATTTGTTTGCTGCTTTTTCAGCCAGCGCCTTAAACCTAAGGTTTAAAAACCAAACAACAAAGTTTTTGTTAAGAAATAGAAGATATTTTGGGCTGAGTTTTGCGCTTGCACACACATTTCATTTGGCAGCACTTATCTATTTCTTTTCTGGCACCAATGACGAGCCAAGTATGGTATCAATTGTTGGAGGAGGGTCAGGGTATTTGCTGATGTATGCAATGGCCTTCACATCGACAGACAAGATGGTTAGAAGGATTGGTATCAAAAATTGGAAACTCTTGCATACAATTGGAATAAATTATTTAGTGATAGCGTTTCTTTTTACATTCATTGCAAACATCTTTCAGAAAGAAATATATTCTATATATACGATATTTACTTTGGCCATTTTAATGATTTGGACACTGAAGCTTATGAACAAGGCTAGACAATGAAAGAGTACTTTGGCGGATGTCATTGCCAAGGGATAAAGTTTAAATTTTATTCAGAGAAGGCTGTTGAGATTTGGAAATGCAATTGCTCAATTTGTGAGCCGCTTGATTATGAGCATCTATTTATTAAACACGCTGACTTTGAGCTTGTTCAAGGGGAGAAGTTAATCTCCGAATATTCTTTTGGCACCAAAAAAGCAACACATCTATTTTGTAAGAGATGCGGAATAAAAAGCTTCTATCAGCCTCGTTCACACCCAGACTCATTCAGCGTAAACCTGAAGTGTGTCAAGGAACCGCCAGAGGTAAAAGAGATAGTTTATTTTGATGGAAAAAATAAATTCGCCTAAGCTCCAATCCATGAAAAAAGTAAGTTTTTTAATAGCGATACTGATAAGCAGCAACCTTTTTGCAGATGAGGAAATATTCGGTTACTGGCTCACGCCGGGCTCAATTGTCCTCATTGAAAACTGCGACAACCATCTATGCGCCAAGATCGAGACAATTTTTGTTGAAGAGGGTCTCGATCCAAAATCAATCCTCGATGATAACAATAAAGATAGAGCACTCAGGTCAAGAGCGATTGTTGGTATGAATGTGCTGTCAGGATTTTTAGTTGAGATCCCTGAGCAGAGAGACTTTAAGGGCGGAAGAATTTATGACCCAAGAAGAGGTAGAGAGTTTAAGGCCAGCCTTTACCTTAAAGAGGATGGAAAGCTAAAAGTAGAAGGCTGTCTGGCGTTCATATGTGATGATGAAGAATGGCTGCCACTTGTGGTTACAGTCAACGATGATGGGACCAAAGAAGCAAGCTTAAAGAATCCAACAAAAGATGAAGGTTTTGAAAAATGAGAGGATTTAAAAATTTAATCATATTGGCCCCTTTGGCATACCTGCTTCACCATTTTGAAGAGCACATCCTCTTCAATTTTAGGGAATGGAGGCTAAAATATTTCCTGGACAATAACCCGCTTAGCACCGAAGAGGTTTTGATCAGGCTCACCTCGCTACTGCTGATCATTATCATTATTCACATTGTCAAAAACAACAAAGGGAGCGCACATGTTGCAATGTTCTTTTTGATGACCACCCAAGTTGTGAATGCGCTCTTTCACATTTTTTTTAGTCTCTATTTTTTTGACTTCAGCCCAGGGACAATCACAGCAATAGCCCTATACATTCCAGTCAATTATTTAATTTTTAGGGCCGCTTTTAAAGAGGGTCATCTCAAGAGCAACACAGAGCTTTTGCTGATCTTCACAGCAGCCATGCTAACCTTTACGCTTTTTGAGCTAATAGGACCAGTGGTAATTGGGTATAGTTTTGCATTGATGCCAATCTATTATTTGATGGTTAATAGGCTAAATAACCAAGAGACATAAGGAGAATCAGAAATAGAAGATCACCATAAGGCTCTTTCAGGCCGAGCTTTGCTTAAAAGCCCTTATAAAAAAACAAACTTTGCCACAAAGATTGCAAACAAAAACCATGCCCCAGATGAAACACTTTTGATTTCTCCAACAAAAGCCTTTATCACAACATAGGAAATAAAGCCCAAAGCAATCCCATTGGCTATTGAAAAAGTCAGAGGAATCATAACAATCATGATCAATGATGGCACCAGCTCAGTGGCATCAGACCAGTCCAACTTCTCCATTCCACCAAGCATCAAAATAGCCACATAAATCAGTGCACCAGAGGTGGCATATGCAGGAACAATTGCAGCCAATGGCGAGAAAAAAATTGCCAATAGAAAAAGAAGCCCCACTACCACAGCGGTTAGACCTGTTCTTCCTCCTGCCTCAACACCAGCAGAGCTCTCAACATAACTGGTGACAGGAGCACAACCAAAAAATGCCCCAACAACACTGGAGGTGCTGTCTGCCTTTAGTGCTCTAGCTAAGTTTTTCACATTGCCATCAGAGTCAACCAAATTTGCCCTATTGGCAACACCCAAAAGTGTTCCGGCTGTATCAAATAGATTCACAAAAAGAAAGGAAATGACAACACTCACCATCGCAAGATCAAGCGCCCCCAAAATATCCAGCTTCATAAAAGTTGGCGCCAAATCAGGCGGCATCGAAACAAAACCTTGAAACTGAATAAGCCCAAAAATCATCCCCATAACAGTCACAGCAATAACGCCCAAAATGATTGCGCCCGGAACCTTTCTAATTGCGAGCACTGATATGAGCAGGAAGCCCAAACCAGCTAAAAGAGTCTCTACTTTAGAGAAATCACCAAGACTCAAAAAATTCGCGTCGTTATCGATGATCAGGCCTCCGCTTTTCAAGCCAATAAAACCAACAAATAAGCCCACACCTGAGCCCATAGCAACCCTTAAGTTCATTGGAATACTGTCTAACATCCATCGCCTAAGCGGAGTAATGCTCATCAAAACAAATAATATGCCAGCCAGAAAAACAGCACCGAGCGCGATTTCCCAACTGTAGCCCATCTCAATGACCACAGTGAAAGTAAAGAATGCGTTGAGACCCATGCCAGGGGCTAGCCCAACAGGCCAGTTTGCATATAATCCCATTGCAAAACACGCAAGCGCAGCAGCAATACAGGTTCCAACAAAGCTCGCACCAGGATCCATTCCAGCCGCAGACATGATTTGTGGGTTTACAAGAACAATATAAGCCATGGTTACAAAGGTTGTAAGGCCCGCTAATAGCTCTTGCTTAGGTGTGGTTTCGTGAGACTTCAGCTTAAATAATCGTTCGAGGATTGGGGCCATTTTGTTCTGATCCAAAAACCCAGTCTATTATCCAGGCACAAGCATTACAAGACAGCATTCGATCAAAAAAAGGCGTAAATGAGAATCATTGATTGAATGACATTTTATTCCCTTGTATCATGTCTGTGTTGGTTAATTCCTACAACTCGCAAAACATACATTTGGTTCAAAACCATTGTGAGACGCAAGTAAGCGGAAGCTGAAGAAACGGAGTCGTTTATCTCATAAGTATCTTCAAGTATCTACTTAGCGCGCAGAACAATAATTGGTTCAAAACCATTGTGAGACGCAAGTAAGCGGAAGCTGAAGAAACGGAGTCGTTTATCTCATAATAAGTTCTTCTATTGCCAGCTCAATTTAAAAATAGAAATTAAAAGGAGCGATAATGAAAAAACTAGAATATATATGGCTGGATGGATATCAGCCAGAGCCAATGATGAGAAGCAAGGTTAAAGTTATTGATGGAGAGATTCCTGGAAATAGCGGTTCTGACCTTCCTGACTGGTCATTTGATGGCTCTTCAACACAACAGGCAGATGGCGGAGACTCTGACTGCATACTCAAACCAGTGACAACATATCCTGGCCCACTGCATTCAGACAGCCTAGTGATGTGTGAAGTGATGTCTCCAGACAAATCTCCACACCCTTCAAACACAAGAAATGCTTGTATTGATCTTCTTTCAGATGAGTGGTGGTTTGGCTTCGAACAAGAATACTTCTTTACCAACCCTGAAGACGGAACAATATTGGGCTGGGAAGATGGAACCCCAAGGCCACAAGGAGACTATTACTGCGGCGTTGGCGCAGGAGATGTTTATGGGAGAGAGATTTCTCAAGCACACATGGATGCCTGTATAGATGCTGGAATTAAAATAACTGGCACCAATGCAGAAGTTGCACTAGGACAATGGGAATATCAATGTTTTGGAAAAGGCCTGAAAGCTGCAGATGATCTTTGGATGAGCAGGTATCTCCTTCATCTAGTAGCGGAAGAGTTTGGTGTTGCTGTTAATACTCATCCAAAACCTCAAGAGGGTGACTGGAATGGCTCAGGAATGCATACCAATTTTTCAAATGATGAGATGAGAAACTCTGGCTCAGAGGAACTTATGAACTCTCTATGCGAAAAACTAGGAGCCGTCCATGAAGAAGGCATCAAAAACTATGGCTCAGATAACGATAAAAGGTTGACTGGAAACCACGAAACCCAAAGTATCGAGACATTCTCCTATGGAGTGAGCGATAGAGGAGCAAGCATTAGAATTCCAATATACACAGTCGAGAATAACTGGAATGGGTATCTTGAGGACAGAAGACCCGCCTCCAATGCAGATCCATATAGAATTATTTCGCACATTGTTGGCACACTGACAAAATAAAGCGAAAAGCTCTCAACTTTAAAGGCCTCTTTGCGAGGCCTTTAATCTTTTATGAGGCTTCCAACCAGATCTTCAAGAACATTGAGACCATGGTCGGCTAAGTATTTTTCAAGACCCTCATTGATTTTATTGCAAATAAGAGGATCAATAAATAATGCGGTTCCGATACCCACAGTAGAGGCACCTGCAATTATGAATTCGAGTGCATCCTCAACAGAACTGATACCGCCCTGGCCCATGATCGGGATATTTTGTGGTCCAGCAACTTCATAAACCTGCATAACCTTTTGAAGTGCAATTGGCTTAATTGCAGGCCCCGAGAGACCACCTGAGGTATTTCCTAAAACAGGGCGTTTGCTTTCAATATCAATAGCCATGCCAGTGATAGTATTAATCACAGACAACGCATCACTTCCAGCATCAATACATCTTCTGGCGCTCTCTTTTATGTCTGCCTGATTGGGCGAGAGCTTTGTAATAATTGGTTTAGATGTTGCGCTCTTACAAGCCTCCACCACTTGTGCAGACATTGATGGATCATTCCCAAACTCCATGCCACCTTTTTTAACATTGGGACAGGATATATTTAATTCAATCGCACTAATATTTGATTGATCAAATATCCTGCAGACCTCAATATACTCATCGATAGTAGAGCCAGAGACATTTGCAATGAAGTGAGTCTCAAAAGGCTCGAGTGACGGCAAAATATTCTCGACAACCTCATGTGCGCCAGGGTTTTGTAAGCCAATAGAGTTGAGCATACCCGAGGGCGTTTCATAAACCCGATGAGGAACATTGCCTAAGCGGGGTTCTAGCGTGGTGCCTTTTAGAACAGCTCCACCAATATCTATATTCGAAAAACCTTCGAGCCGCGTGTATTCATCTCCAAAGCCAACACAGCCTGAAAGCAAAACAATAGGAGATACGAGGTCTAGCCCCAAGAATTCGGTTGTTATTGTATTTTTGTTGGCCATACTGGTTGTGTGTTCAATATTGTACTACATCAACCCGAAATTCCACCCAACACAGGAAATATTATTCGACTTTGTGCGAATACAGGCTCTAAATTGCATTTGATACACCCATTGGGCTTTGTAATGTCCAAGAAAAACCTCGAAAGAGCTGCGTTGGATTACGGCGAGGCTGTCGAGATTATCCACCATAAGAACTTCGAAGCATTGTTAAAGGAAACATCATTAGATAGTTACTATGCTGTATCGACAAAAGGCAAGCCAATGATGGGCAACAAGACCATAAACGCAGGCGACTACCTTATGTTTGGTAGCGAAACGAAGGGACTGCCAAGTGAGTGCCTCACACATCAAAAATGCCAGGGGGTGATAAGGATTCCAATGGCAGATGGATCACGAAGCCTAAATCTTTCGAACTCTGTTGCCATTCTTTTGTATTTCGCTCTTGGGCAAAATGATTTTATTGGGCTATCTTAGTCCTCAAAGCGAAGAGGTCTATTCATCAGTTCCATGCCGGCCTCTTTAGCCGACATGCCTTCAAAAAGTATTCTGTAAATCTTTGTAGTAATTGGGAACTGGTCATCATTGATCATCCCTGCATTAATCAGTGAGCTGACAGCATGGACACCCTCAGGGACGCCATTACTGATTTCTTTAAAGCTGTCGAGGCTTCCACCTTCACCTATGTGTATTCCAAGCTGCCTATTTCTTGATTGATCATCTGTTGCGCTTAGGACCAAGTCACCAATTCCTGACAACCCAGAAAATGTTTTTTCATTTGCGCCCATGGCTTTTCCTAGTGCCCTCATTTCCTCTGCACCACGTGTGATCAATGCAGCCCTGGCATTTGCGCCCATTTTCATCGCATCGGAAATGCCGGATGCAATTGCAATGATATTTTTTAAGCTTCCCCCAAGCTGAACTCCTATTGGGTCAGAGGAGATATATACCCTAAGGCTCTCATTTGACATTTTTGATGCCAAACTCGACGGATCATTGATTGTATCTGTGGCGAGCGTGATAGCAGTAGGTTTACTAAGCGAGAGCTCTTCTGCAAAAGTAGGTCCAGACAAAACACCATGTTCTATAGTGTTTCCATAGTGTTTTGAAACAATTTCTGACAAAAGTGCACCGCTTTCAAGATCAAAACCTTTTGTTGCCCAGAGCACTTTGAATGATGGGGACGCATGATTCAACAAAGACAATGCTTTCTTAAAATACGGACTTTTAACACATATGATAATGCATTCAACTTTATCAAGGATCTCTTGGGTGAGGACTGATACATCAATTTCATCTGGTAACTTGATTCCTGAGAGATATTTCTCATTTTGTCTTGTAGCATCAATTTTTGAAAGGTTCGCCTCGTCAAAAGAGCTTAAAAATACTTTATTTCCAGACCTATTTAACTGAACCGAAAGCGCCGTTCCCCAAGCGCCTGCACCAAAGACTAGAAAAGAAGCGCGAGACATTTAATTTTTTGTTTGCTGCTCTTGTTCTTCTTTTGCTTGAGTATAAAGCGCTTCAAAGCTTATAGGCTGAAGATTCAAAGCAGGAAAACCTCCTTTGGCAACCAAAGAAGAGAGTATCTCTCTGGCATATGGAAATAGCGTAGATGGGCAATATACAGCTATAAGATCCTTAATTTCCTGATCATCATACCCATTCATCACAAAAACACCTGATTGCTCAACCTCTACAATGAACATAGTCTTCTCGCCATAACTGGCTTCTGCTTTAATTGTCAGAGAAACATCATATGAGTTTTCACCAATCTTGTTATGGGTGTTGGAAAGATTAATCTTGGTTTCTGGCTGAACACTTTCTTCCAAAAAAACCCCGGGACTGTTTGGAGCCTCAAAAGATACATCTTTAACGTATATAGTTTGAATTGCTACTGTTTTTTGATCTTGGTTGGTTTCTGTCATGATTACTCCGAAGTTGTAGGGAGAGAGGCTCTTTCCCATTCAATTATTCCGCCTTTTATATAAAAAGCCTGCTCAACATTATTTTGACGGAGGGCAAGACTGCTTTTTTTACTGGCCCCTCCAGTATCACAAATCAAAAGCACGGGCTTTTTCAAAGACTCTGCCTTGTTTAATAAATCCTCAGCCGTTGAGTTTTGAGAGTCTATCAAGTGTTTTTTTTCAAACTCGCTCTCATTCCTTAGATCAAAGATGACAGCATTCTGATTGATTAGTTTTACCGCTTGTAATGGAGATAAGCCACAAATGTTCCCTTCTTTTATTTTTAATTCATTGAATATTGCTAAAAGAAAAACAAATATCGTTAAACTTACAAGAATCAAATTTTCGTTTACAAAGTCCATCACACAATCTCTGCAGCTATCTTCTGAGCTATAGAATCAAGCTTTTCAGGTTTCTCCATTTCATAACCATGGTTTTTATTAGGCGCGCCATTATAAACCGGAATGATGTGCATATGGTAATGAAATACCGTTTGTCCGGCATCAGGGCCATTGAACTGCTTAACAATCAACCCCGAAGGATTGAGCGCCCTTTCCATTGCATGTGATACCAGCTTTGTAGTTTTAATGACCTCTTTTAAATACTCTTCGCTTAGATCGAAAATATTTTCTGCTGGCGACTTTGGCACAACCAATACATGTCCATCCGACATCGGCATTATGTCCATAAAAACAATTGTAGAGTCGTTCTCATAAACCTTATGACACGGCATCTCATCCCTTAATATTTTTGCAAAAATATTTTCATCATCATAAGACATGCTGCTAATCTACTCCCTCAAATATTCCTATATCATAAATTCCAGTGCCTTCTCTTTTGTGCTTTATTGATTGGTATTCTTCTGAGGCCCAAAAATTATCGATACATTCTTTATTCGGAAACTTAGCTATGATGGCTGTTTTTCCATCCAATAAACTTCCTTCCACCACTTTGTTGATTGGCCCCCTTACGACATAGCGACCCCCGTTTTCTTCAATCAGCTTTGCTGAAACATCAGCGTATTCACTCAATGCCTGACTGAAGTTTGTGATTTCACAAATTGATATCAAATAAACAGACATAAAAACCCCTTTTTAGTTAAATATAACAAATCACAGACCTCATGCCTTTAGAAATAAGCACTGTCAATTCAAAGCCTTTATGTTTAGAGTACGCTCTATGCAATATGACTACAAATACTGCCCAATTTGCAAAAACGAATTGATCATAAGAGAAGAAGGCGGCCTTCAGAGAAAGAGATGCTCAGACCAAGAATGTGAATTTGTTTTATGGAATAATCCTACACCAGTTCTTGCGGCGGTTGCACACAGAAACGATGAAGTTGTTCTGGTTCAATCAATAGGTTGGCCTGGACATTGGTTCAGCCTTATCACTGGATTTATGGAGGCAGGAGAAAGTCCTGAGCAAGGAATAGCAAGAGAAGTAAAAGAGGAAATTGGCCTCGACTGTAAAGTTGGCAAGTTGCTCGGCGTATATGAGTTTATTCAAATGAATCAGATCATCATTGCTTACGATGTAATTTTATCTGAGGGTGAGATCATAATCGACAGGGAAGAGCTGGTGGATTTTAAGACAGTTAGGATAAGTGAGCTTAGACCTTGGCCAAGCGGGACAGGCCAAGCAGTAAAAAAATGGCTTTCCCAAAGGGGCATTGAGAACAAAGAGCTTGAATTTAAAAAGCTCAAGAAAAGCTGATTTAGCCCTAGTTTTCTCCTCTTGTTTTACTAATGAGAAAAGAAACCACTATCAAGGCAATTGCTATGAGCACATAGTACTGAACCATAAACCCAAACACAGGCGAAATACTATCAAGACCTTCGACCAATGCATCCCCGCCGAGTAATCCAGCCAAAACACCACCTATTGCAGATGCAGTGAACCAGAGACCAAACATTTGACCCACATATTTTTTTGGAGAGTGTCTTGAGAAAGCTGCTAAGCCAACAGGAGAAAGAGCAAGCTCGCCCCAAGTCTGAATAAGGTATGTCAAAATTAACCAACGCATATTGACTGGCGAAGAAACAAGCGCCAACTCAACAGCATAAAGCATCACGATAAAGCTTAGGGCCATTAATAGCAGACCAAAAGCAAACTTAATTGGAAGTGAAGGGTTGAGGCTTTTACGAGCAAGGTGTGTCCACATACCTGCAAAAATAGGGGCGAAAATTACCACAAAAATTGGGTTTGCAAATTGCAACCACCCAATTGGGATGATGTAACCTGAGACCGATAGATCAGTATAGTCTCTAGCAAATATACTCAAAGAGCTTGCCGACTGGTCAAACCCAGACCAAAACGCTGCCGCACCTACAAAAAGAAGCCCAAGGAGAATGACATTCTTCTTCTCTTCTTTTGTGAGCCCAGCAAAAAAATACAAATATAAAAAGTAAGTGCCCGCTACAAATGAAAGGAAATAGTAGAAGCCTTCTGCAAAGGCTCTGGCATCTATTGTATAGAGACCCATTAAGCCAGCAATGATAACTATGGTGGTTACAGCAAGACTTATTTTCGACCATTGAACGAGACGAGACCGCCTTTGATCGTCCATTGAGTTTGGCTCCGCTCCAGCCGAGCCCAAGAGATGACGTGTTTTGATGAACTGGATAACACCAAATGTCATACCAATACCAGCGGCTCCAAAGCCCCAGTGCCAGCCGATTCTTTCGCCCAAATAGGAACAAATCAAGAAGCCCAATGTTGAGCCAATATTGATGGCCATATAAAAAACATAGTAGCCATTTTCTCTTCTGCCATCTTCATCGGAATACAGCTTACCCACGATTGTCGAAATATTTCCTTTGAGCAAGCCTGTTCCAATAACAACAAATATTAAGCCAAGAAAGAATGTTTGGTCGATGGGTATAGCTAGAGTGAAGTGACCCAGCATGATAATGGTTGCACCAATTAAAACGGCTTTTTGATGCCCCAGGATATTATCTGCAAGCCAACCACCTGGAATAACTATAAAGTAAACCATTCCAACATAAATCCCATAAATTGCCTGTGCCTCAAGGCTTGACCAACCAAGACCTGGGTTAAAGCCAGTCACTGCTCCAGTCATATAAAGAACCAGCAAGGCTCTCATGCCGTAATATGACATTCGTTCCCACATTTCGGTTAGAAAGAGTGTTCTCAGGCCTATAGGATGCCCAAAAAAAGTATCATTGTGAGCCGATGCTTGGTTCATCGTTTTCTTTCTCCTCTTTTTTGTTTTTTACAACAATCCTAGACAATAGAATGCCACACTCATAGAGCAAGTAAACAGGCACTGCTAATAATGTTTGTGATATTACATCTGGCGGCGTGATGAGCATGCCAACTGTGAATGCGCCTAGCAAAACATATGCTCTGCTTGCAGCAAGCCTTTCAACAGAAGCCAGTCCAGACCATACAAGTATCACGGTCGCAATTGGAACCTCAAAAGCCATGCCAAAAGCAAAAAATAAAACAAGAACAAAATCCAAGTAACTCGATATGTCAGTCATCACAGAAACACCCTCTGGTGCTGCAGAAGTAAAAAAACTGAACATTAATGGAAATACAACCCAGTATGCAAAAAGAGCCCCAGCATAAAACAACAGAATGCTTGAAATCATCAACGGTATTGCAAATTTTTTTTCATTCTCATAAAGACCTGGCGCAGTAAATGCCCACATTTGAAAAAGCACGACAGGCATAGCTAAGAAAAGCGCTGCAAAAATTGTGGTTTTAAAAGGCGTCAAAAACGGCGAAGCCACTTGAGTCGCAATCATCGTTGAACCTTCAGGCAACTGATTCATCAGCGGCATTGCTACTTGAGAGAAAACAAAATCAGCAAATGGCGCAAGACAAATAAATAAGACCAAAACAGCACTACCTGCTTTAATCAACCTTGACCTTAATTCGATCAAGTGCGATACAAGGCTTTCTTCTTTTAAGTCTTCCTTTTGATCGCTCATTCTTTTTCTTGATCTTTATCCTGCTCTTCAGGAACATCAGGCCTTAGAGGTGCAAGCTCAATCTCTTGCCGCATTTGCCTGGAAAAAGCATTAACCATTGATCTGGCTCTGCCTAGATAGTTTCCGATTTTAATAGCAACTTCTGGAAGCTTATTTGGACCAAGTACAAGTAATCCTAGGACACAAAGGACAAGCATTTCCCAAAAACCAATATCAAACATAACCGATTAATCGTTTTTAGTTTCGTCTCTTTCTTCTTCGTTTTCTTCAGGATCTTTGTTTAGCTCTTCACCAATCTTCGAAAGGTCAGACTCCGCGCTCTCAGCCTCATTCAAGCCTTTTCTGAAGCTTTTGATGGCGCCTCCAAGATCTGAACCAATGTTTTTGATTCTTTTAGTCCCAAAGATTAAGACAACGATCAATAAAACAATCAAAAGTTGCCAAATGCTTATTCCGCCTACGCCCATTGTTATCTCGCTAAAGTATTATGACTTTTTATCATAACATTTATTTTTTTGAAGCTAATGAAATTGTTATTGGGCCATCATTTATAAGGGAGACTTTCATATCTGCACCAAATACTCCTGATTCTACATTGGCATAAGCAGAGGACACATCGGCAACAAATTTTTCAAACATCGGTTTGGCTATATCAGGAGGCATTGCAGTTGAAAATCCTGGTCTATTGCCCCTGGTTGTATCGGCTGCGAGTGTAAAGTTAGGCACCAACAAGATATCTCCATCTACATCAGAAATACTTTTATTCATGGCGCCCTTTCCATCATCGAAGATTCTGATATTGGTTATTTTTCTAACCATGAACGCAAGGTCCTCACCACTGTCGTCTGGCTGAAACCCAACCAATGCAACAAACCCTTTCTCTATAGATGAATGGACAGAACTTTCGATGGTCACAGAGGCCTTCAACACTCTTTGTAGAACAATAATCATAGGATAAAAATACCATAATATTTAAAACAGTACCTGATATCCTATTATGTGAAATATGGCGAATAAAATTAAAAGAAGAGATCTCATTTTAGGTACTGGTGCTGCAGCTTTAACAGCGTCTGCAAGCACTGTTCGCGCCCAAACAAAGACCTATAGATGGAAAATGGTCACAACTTGGCCACCCAATTTCCCAGGACTAGGAACAAGCGTAGTGAGAATGGTAAAGAATATTGAAAGAGCCTCGGGAGGAAGAATAAAGATTAAACTGTTCTCTGCCGGTGAGTTGGTGCCAGCATTTGAGGTTTTTGACTTTGTATCTAGTGGCGGAGCAGAGTTAGGGCATGGGGCGGCATATTACTGGAGAGGCAAAAGTGAGGCAGCACAAATATTCACAACATTGCCATTTGGCCTAAATGCAATGGAGTTGAATGGGTGGCATTATTTTGGAGGGGCTCAGGCGCTTTATAGAGAGCTTTATGAGCCATTCAACCTGCTACCATTTCCTTGTGGAAATTCAGGATGTCAAATGGGAGGCTGGTTTAAAAAACCAATCGATACCATTGAAGATGTTAAAGGTTTAAAAATGAGGATTCCTGGCTTTGGTGGCGAGGTTTTAAGAAGAAATGGCGGAATTCCTGTTGCAATGCCCGGAGGAGAAATCTTTACAGCCCTTCAAACAGGGACGATTGATGCAGCCGAGTGGATTGGGCCATATAATGATCTTGCATTTGGCATGCATAAGGTTGCAAACCATTACTACTATCCAGGATGGCATGAAGGCGGACCATCGCTTGAATGCATTATTAACAAAGAGGCATTTGAGTCCTTACCAGATGATCTTCAAGCAATTGTTGAGATTGCAATACAGTCAACAAACGACACAATGCTCGCAGAGTTTGTTGCCAGAAACGCCACAGCATTACAGCAAATCAAGAAAATGAAAGAAATCGAAATCAAGCCTTTTCCAAAACAGGTTATGGACGCTTTTGAAAGCACAACTGATGAAATAATTAAAGAGATAGAAAAAAAAGATCCACTCTTTACCAAAATATACCAGTCATTTTCAGAATATAAAAAGACTGCAGCTGAATGGACAAAAATATCAGAGTACGCGCTACTAAAACAGAGGTATAAAGACTAGGCTCTTTTCAGCCTAATAAAGATTCGATGGCAGCCAAGTCACGATAGCAGGAAAATAAGCCAACAGCATTAGAACAAATAGCTGTATCAAAACAAAAGGCAAGGCACCCATATATATTGATTTAGTGGATATTGAATCAGGCGCAACCCCTCTTAAATAAAATAGAGCAAAACCAAATGGCGGCGTTAAAAAAGAGGTCTGTAGATTAATTGCGATCATTATTCCAAGCCAGACAGGATCTACACCAAGGGCTAGGATTATTGGGGCAACAATCGGCACAACAACAAATGTAATTTCTATGAAGTCCAGAACAAAACCAAGTACAAACATTGCAATCATCACAACCAAAACTATTCCAAAGGTCCCTCCAGGAACCGCAGTAAGGTAAGATTGAACCAGCTCATCTCCCTCGTATCCTCTGAAGACCAAGGAGAAAACAGACGCACCAATGAGGATCATAAACACCATAGTAGTCAGTTTTGCAGTATCTTGAGAGATGCTCTTCAGTGAACTCCAGTCCATTGCTTTTTTTAAGCAAGCAAGAAGGATAGCTCCTGCAGCACCAACACCTGCCGCTTCAGTAATAGTGGCTAGACCAAAAATAATCGAACCCAAGACAGCCAGTATCAAAACCAAAGGAGGAAGCAGAACTGTAAAAATAGTTTTGAAATTAGTTTTTGCTTTTGCAGATTGCTCCGTTTGAGAAGGCATAGATTCAGGCTTTAAAAAGGAGATGATTAGAACGTACATGAGGTATGAAACAACCAGAATTAGCCCCGGAATAATTGCGCCCACAAAGAGATCGCCAACTGAAACAGTTTCTGGAGAGTAGATTCCTTGGTTTAGTTGAGCCTGTTGATAAGCAGATGAGAGTACATCCCCCAGAAGAACGAGCACTATGGAAGGAGGGATGATTTGACCAAGCGTGCCCGATGCCGAAATCACGCCGGTCGACAAAGATGGGTTATAGCCACGCTTCATCATTGAAGGCAGTGATAGCAGACCCATAGTGACAACCGTTGCGCCAACAATTCCAGTGCTAGCAGCTAAAAGCATTCCAACCAATATTACAGATATGGCCAAACCCCCTCTGAAGTCTCCAAATAGAGCGCTCATTGTTTCCAGTAGGTCTTCTGCTATTTTTGCTTTTTCGAGCGTGATTCCCATAAAAATAAATAGTGGAACAGCCATGAGCGTTTCATTTGTCATGGTTCCATATAGACGACTTGGCAGCGCATTTAAGTAACCCACATCAAAATTACCTGTCATAAGGCCAATGCCTGCGAATATGAGCGCAACACCACCGAGTGTAAAAGCAACAGGAAAGCCTGCCATCAAAAGCAAAATCACTGAAAAGAATAACAGGACACTTTCAATCATTTTTCAGAGAGGAGATAGAGACATATGACATTGACAGACCTTGAAGAAATAGAAGCAATGCAGTTATTGGTATCGTAGATTTAAGCAGTGAAATAAAAGGATAGGGGAGTCCACCAGCATCTCTTGATGCCTCAGCGATACTCCATGAGGTTGACACATAATCAAGCGAAGAGAACAACAAGAACAATGAAAATGGACATAAGAAAAACAGAGCACCAAGCAAGTTGACCCAAGCCTGATTTTTTTTAGACCATTTTCTATAAAAAACATCGACTCTCACATGTGAGTCTTCCTCCAGAGCATAGGGGGCAACTAGTAAAAAAATGAGGGCATGCATCCATAGGATGATTTCTTGTAACCAAATCCAGCCCAAACCAAAAAAATAGCGAAGAATAACCACACCAAAAATTAAAAGGATCATAACTGGATAAAGCCTAGAAACCAGCCTTCCAAGAAAAATACTGACAGCTTGAATGCCTTCAAATATCAAGCTCATTTCAATCCCTCCAGAATGTTGGAGTAAGCAATACCAGTAGTGCAAATATTTCTAACCTACCAAGAATCATAGCCAATACACAGATCCATTTATTAAAATCAGTGAGTGAAGCATAGTTACTAGAAACATCTCCAAGACCAGGTCCTAGGTTATTTAAGGATGCTGCAATCGCAGAGAAAGATGAAACCTGATCAAGCCCTGACCACATTAAAACCATCGAGAAAAGAACCAAAATTATAAGGTAGGCAGAAACAAATCCCCACACAGAATTTAAAACCCTCTCATCAACAGACTTGGCATTCATCTTTACTGGAATTTCTGCACTTGGATGAATTACTTGTTTCAATTCTTTAAAAACTTGTTTCAACATCATCAGGCATCTACCTACTTTGAGACCTCCACCAGTAGAGCCTACACACCCCCCGATAAAACTATACACAATCAGGAGAAAGGGAATGAAAGCAGGCCAGAGGAAATAGTCAGATGTGGTATAGCCTGTTGTGGTTCCGATCGATATCACTTGGAAGATGATCTGTATAATCCCTGGCTGATTAGGTTTTGAAATATCACTTACAATAAAACCCAAGCTTGCAACACTAATAACTAAAAAAAGAAGCAATAGATATGCTTTAAACTCAGAGTCTTTTAGAAACCCCATCAGCGATTTACTCTTCCACGCAAAGAAATGGAGTGTGAAATTAATGCCTGCAAGAAACATAAAAAGTGATGAAACCATATAAACCCCGGGCATGCCCTCAAAATAGGCAAAGCTGGAATCATGTGTAGAAAAGCCTCCAATAGCGGTCGTGGTCATTGCATGGCAAATGGCATCAAAAAATGACATGCCCGCCGAGAGATAACCCAGCATACAAAGAAAAGTGAGGACTAGGTATATTCTGGCAAGCGACTTTGCTGTTTCTGTCTGCCTGGGCGTAAATTTTGAATCTTGAATGCCTGTACCAGATTCAGCTCGATACAATTGCATTCCTCCCACACCCAAAAGCGGCATGATCGCCACAGCCAATACAATGATTCCTAGTCCTCCAAGCCACTGAAGTTGAGACCGATAAAAAAGCATCCCTTTAGGCAAATCATCCAGGCCAGTTAGAATTGTCGCACCGGTTGTGGTGAGCCCTGAAGTGGATTCAAAAATTGCATCTGTCAAACTGATGCCACTATCAGGAAGCATAAAAAATGGAATGGATCCAAAGAGTGCCAGAATAACCCAAAATAGAGCAACAATTAAAAAACCCTCATGCAATCTGATATCAGAATTATCCTTTCTCGAGGGCAGCCAAAGAATAAGTCCAACAATCAGAGTGAAGAAGAAGGAGGCCATAAAAGAAGAGGCTGTAGAAACATCAAGCTCTAGTGCAGAGACTATGAAAGGAATCACCATTGAGAAACTAAAGACCATCATTAGCATCCCCAATGTTTTGAAAACCGATTTGTAGTAACCCAAAGCCATATATGCTTCCCAATAATTGAATGAGTGGGATTAAGCGAAAATTGTTTCTATTTCTCCAATAGTATCTCGGTTATCAATAAAAACCACAACATGATCATCGGCATCAATCATCGTAGACCTATGAACGGCCTTGATTTCACCTTGGTGAGAGACAATGCCCGTAATGAAGGAACCTTCAGGCAAGTCAATGTCCTCAACTTTTTTTCCGACGGCATTGGATTCTTCGTGATCATGAGCAACAGCTTCAAGTGCTTCTGCATTTCCTCTCTTTAATTTATGTACAGTTACCACATCACCCTTTCTAACATGAGAGAGCAGTGCACTGGTTGTGATGCGTTCAGCAGAGATCGCGATGTCAATTGTTCCAGCTTCAGCTAGCCCCGAGTAAGAATCTTTATTAGCAATAGCCATAACCTTTTTTGCACCCATTTTTTTTGCAACCATTGCTGATAATATGTTTGCTTCTTCAGAGTTTGTAGTCCCAATAAAAACGTCACTGTTTTCTATATTTTCTTCTTTGAGAAGAGCATCATCTGCTGAGTCACCCTTTAACACGATCGCCGATTCAAGTTTCTCCGCAATATATTTTGCTCGTTCAGGGTCTTTTTCAATGATCTTTACATGGTTGTCTTTTTCTAGAAGTGCAGCCAACTTATAACCAACTCTTCCACCGCCAGCAATTGTTATATTCCTCGCCTTCTCTTGATCTTGATTGAACTCAGTTATCATATAGTCAATATCTTCAGGTGCAGCAATGAAATAAACCTCATCACCTTCTTTGATCACGGTCGCACCTTTTGGCGCTATCATTTCTCCATCTCTATACATCGCTGCAATCCGCACTTTCTCATTTCCCAAATGCACATGAAGATGACTGATTGGTTGATCCACAAGAAATCCATGTTGTTTGGTTTTTACGCCAACCATTTTGATCTTGCCATCTGCGAAATTAAGAACTTGAAATGCACCAGGATGCTCAATCACTTGTGCAATATAATTTGTCACCAATGCTTCTGGGCTGAGTATAAAGTCAACAGGGATATTGCCCTCTGAAAAGAGCTCAGAGTGCTTCGTATATTCTGCTTGCCGTATTCTTGCAATTTTTGTTTGTGTATTAAAAAGTGTGGATGCAATTTGGCACGAAACCATATTGACCTCATCGCTGCTAGTCACAGCAATGAGCATATCTGCAGTCTCAGCACCTGCGGACCTTAAAATATTGGGGTGAGAAGCGTTTCCTTCTATGACTCTTAGATCAGACTTAGATGAAAGTTTATCCAACCTTTCTGCATCCATATCAACAACAGTCACCTCATTATCTTGCTCGCTAGCAAGCTGAATTGCTGAGGCTGAACCTACTCGACCCGCACCAAGTATTAAAATATTCATAACTACAGGAGGTTTATTTTACATGATTTTGAGATTTGCATACCCCAAAACCAGCCATTTAAGACCTTCAGACTGAAAATTGATCTGGACCCTTTTGTTCTCCCCGTCACCCTCAACCGCGATAACAACACCCTCACCAAAAGACGAATGTTCGACCAATTTTCCGAGAAGGCCGTCACCACTTTTGCCTCTTCGATTTCTCACCATTGGTTTAAGCCCCTCTGTTGAGAGATCATCAATCAATTCATTGGGTATCTCATAAAGAAATCGAGAGGGCTGACAACTCATCATGTTCCCATGAAGCATTCTTTGGCTTGAATAGCTGATATATAGCTCTTTCATTGATCGGGTGACGGCCACATAACAGAGCCTTCTTTCCTCTTCTAGGCCGCCTGGGTCAAGTTGTGAACGAGTGTGTGGGAACAAACCATCTTCCATTCCGGCGATAAAAACCAAAGGAAA
>Ga0066371_10000043_pt1 | contig 24548 bp, 23 predicted proteins | sample Knorr_S15_td_DCM_FD_71214 | JGI IMG/M metagenome (GOLD analysis project Ga0066371, IMG submission 71214) | Marine microbial communities from Southern Atlantic Ocean transect - Knorr_S15_td_DCM_ad_63m_LV_B | ecosystem: Environmental > Aquatic > Marine > Oceanic | place: Southern Atlantic ocean... | reverse complement strand
TTATATTTACTAAGATTTCCTTTTTCCATCTGTGCTCCCATCATCAAAAATTCTATTCCATCAGCAAGTTGCATTTGATAAGCTGTGTTAGAGCTTTGATTAGTTGCAGTGCTACTAATTCTATACCACCCATCTCCAAGTGCTTGAATACTAGTAGCATCTGTGTTGGTAGTAGAAGCTTCTACACCACTTACTAAATTGAAGATTGTATTTCTAAAACTAAATCCATCCCATTGACCAATTGAAAGATTGCAAGGATTGGAAATTGCTTTAACATATAGACTAATAGTATGCTGACCAGTAGTATCATAAGATCCATTAAGAAAATAATTTGGTCTGAAACTTAACCACTTTGAACTGCCAGCATCATTAAGTAATTTACTTGCTCTCATTTCTTTATCCCATTTAAAAGGAGACAAAGCATAGTTGGCAATTATTTTTGAATTATCCAACCAATTTGCACTATTCTCTCCCCAACTATTTCCAACATCTACCTTAAAGTCTTCACTATGTCTTATAATATTCTCAGCAGGTTCATAACATGCTCTGTTTCCAAAGTCATAGTGCAGAAGCAAGTTACTATCAACTACAATATTAGAAGTAACTAGAGGTGCTGTATCAATTGCTTCATTAATATACTTGGACTTAGTAGCATTATAATTCTGGTATACTTGTGCATCAGTTAAAACATGATCATAAATTCTAAACTCTGCAATATCACCATCCATATATTCTCTAGTATCAGATCCACCCGCATCTTCTTCTACATTGGTAGAAGGAAATAATCTATTAGTACCCCATATAACTCTTACTGCACCACCAGCTCCATCTGCCGCTCCATTATCACCATCATCTTCGTTACCAGTTCCTCCACCACCATATCCTTTCTCTTGAGTGCTAGTCGAAGGATCCTTAGATGTTCCACCAGATCCTGCATAACCTCTTGATTCCTGAACATCAGATGCACTTGTTCCACTTCTAGATATACCAGCTTGTCCACTAACACCTTCTCCATAGATACCAACTCCACCACCACCTTCTATGGGCAAATAATTTCCTGTGCTGTTTAAACCACCAGCACCTCCACCACCTCCACCTGATCCAGCGGTTGCATTACTTTGGGATCCATCACTACCACTACCACCATCACCAGAATATCCACCAGCTCCTCCACCGCCACCGCATTGATGACCACTTTGTCCACGACCTCCACGACCTCCATCACCACCACCACTGGTAGAACCTCCACCACCATATGTTCCTGAATAATCTGTTCCACCATTTTGAACAATGTTTGGATTACTATATTCTCCTTTGCCACCACCACCTGCTCTAGCAACAATAGTTCCTGAATGACTATTAAAACGAAGATAACTATCGTCACCAGCATTAGCATCATCTGTACCAGCGATGCTTCCACCATCTCCACCAACACCAACAGTAATGTATAACGTTGATTCTCCACTGACATCAAGATTATTGATCCAACTTAAAGCACCACCACCACCTCCACCACCAGAGGTTCCATTCGATGAAGAAGTAGAAGCAGAACCTCCTCCTCCACCACCAACTAAAACAGCTGATACTGATGATAGTCCACTAACATCTAATTGATATGTTCCAGGAGTTGTATACACTGCTTCACCTGCTGTTGATGATAAAGTTCGTGCAGATGATCCAATTGTAAATGGAAGTTCTTGAGATAAAGATTTAACTTGACTCCAACTAAGAGAACTTGTCCCAAGTTTACCACCATCAATATACATACTCACTCCATTATTAGGAGCATCAAAAGTAGTAACTACGTGATACCAAATATCTGTTTGCACAGTAGTACCTGTTACGTTATACGTTAGTGAAGTTCCTGATGGGTTTAGTGTTATTTGCAACTCCTTACCAGATGTATCTAACACACGTAAAGAACATCCACTATCATCAGTAGATTGATCCCAAATATACCCACTGGAGGTATCCCATGCTGATAAGCTATCAAACTTAACCCATGTCTCAACAGAAAAATCTGTCTTATTAGAAACACTATAATTTTGTAACTCAATACGTCTGGTATTGTTAATCTCAAAATGATCTGGAGGATCAGATTCATGTGATGGATTAACTAATACACCATTGTTTTCGTTATTAGATTTATCCAACCAATCTCCAGTTCCACTATAATCAGCAGCTAGTAAATTTGTTGCTGGAAAATCTCTAGTTCTAATAGCAGGACTACCGCTGAAATCAACAGTATCTTTACCAGTTACTCTTCTCTTTTTATTTGCAACAGGTGTAGCAAGATCATCAAATATTACTTGATCAGCAGTGAAAGGATATGACATCATGTCACTAGTATCATTTCTAACAGAACCATCTTTCAATCTTTCTGTTGTATCAGTCTGACTACTAACTGTATACTCTAATGCTACTGCACTACCATCATCATAATCAAAAGCACCTATACCATTACCAGAACTACTTACTTTACCAAAGTAGTAAGTATCTGGTGTTCCAGAAACAGCATTGAAAGATTGATCTACATATGAAATATAATAAAAAGATGGGTCTGCATCTAAGCTAATACCATAACTTCTAAGAGGAGAAGCACTAAATGCATTACCCTTATCTAACTTTCTTCTCCACACAAGTTCACCACTCTTAGAATATTTTGATAAGATAAGATAAAGTTGTGAGGTATCTGCTTGTCTTGATAAAACAATAGTCTGTTCTGTTTCACCATCAGATCTAATTCCTATGGGCATTATATCTTGACCACCCATAACATTTGTTGTATTTGTAGTTCCCCTCTGCCAAATAATATTTCCTTCTGGTGTTAATTTAGCAATCCACTGACGTGATGGACTACCATATACACCAGTCACATAAATTTGATCTCTAGTATCAACATACAATTGTAATATCTTTACTACTGCATTATACCCAAAGGTAGTATTACCATCCTGATCATATGCACGATAGAATGTTTTATCCCACAAGACTTCACCACTATCAGTATTAATCTTTACAAGATATCCACGATGAGGATTAGTAGCATCCAGTGTCCCACCAGCAACAACTTCTCCTCTATTATTAACACCAATACTTTGTAAAGTAGTATTAGTGTTTGCATTCCCAGTAGATATTACCTTCCCCCATATAGGATTTCCATCTGTATCATATTTTTCAACAAAAGCCTCACCTAAACCATCAAGTCCACAAATATAATAATTATTATTATCATCGGAAGTAATATCATTTGCTCCACCAACATAATTACTTGTTGCTTGCCATTCCAATATACCAGTAGCAGAATACCTAGCAACTAATGGTCTATTACCAGTACCACTATTAAAATCTCCAGCTATAATAACTTTACCATTAGAATCAAGTTTTATTGAATTGAATCTAACACTACCACCATTAGGTACTGTATATTGAGATCCTACACTCCATTCTTCTGTCGTTGTTGGGTTCTCTGGATCAGTTTCAGCATCATAATCTCTCTTACTAATCCAACCATGATCTTTTGTGTTGGAATCTTTATGATATCCACCAAGAATATATTTTTCATCAGCATCATTGTAGATTATACTTTTTGGTATCCAAGTACCCAAAGAGTTTGCAGACTCATCTACCTGTTTAAAAAAGTTTGATGCAACCGATCCCGTTGAACCTAAAAGAAATAAGTTCCTCGCGGCACTACTAAATCCTACTGGCATTTATAAGTCCTCTAACTAAAGTCTGTATTACCCTGACCAAAGACTCTAATAACACCAGAACCGTCTTTGATAATTACAAAAGTGAGAATGTCGGTATTTGATGTAGCAATTGGTGGTGAACCACCCGACCATTCAACACCATTAGTAATGCTGTTTCCATCAACAGAACAAGCATCACCATATGTAGACGCAGTAGAAGCATCCACAATTAGAGTAAGTGTAAGTGACTGGTTATTTGCAATAAAGTTACCATCTGGGTCAGCAGTATTAAACGCCCACTCATTAATAGCAGTGTTGGATGAAGTGTTACCACAAACAGTATTTGCTGCAGCAGCAGTGATACTAATAACATTACTATTGATAGTAAATCCTGAACTGAAACTACTAAATGATTTTTCAAGAACTCTACCACCAAGAACAGCAGCACCATTAACTTCTAGTGCAGGTGATCCAGAAGGACCAACTAGAACACCAACTGATGTTAATGAAGAGTCAACAACTGTTGAACCAAGAGCAGTAGCAGATAGTGCTAACTGGTTACCAATAACAAACTTCTTACCGAATGCAATCTCAAGGTTTTCTGAGAATGTCCAATACTTATCTGATCTGCTGTGGTCATAAAGGATTGTCTTATCTCCTGTACCACCAAGTGATCCATCAAGTCCCTTAAGAATAATACCACCACCATTTGCTGCAAGATCAGAAGGACCAGAAGCAACAATATTTGCTGTTCCACTACCAACAACAGAGTTTGAAAGTACCGCTGTGTTAGCATTAAGTGAAACAATAGTCGTGCCAAGAGGAACGCTAATACCACCAGTGGTGGAGTTAACTTCCATACCAGGAATCAAACCTGCAGTTGGTGTAATACTTGTAATAGCATTAGATCCATCAACTGTAACACAAGAGAAGGTAGTGTTAACAACAGAAGCAAGTTCTATGTTCTTATCATCAACCTGCATAGTGGTTGAGTTGATACTAACAACAGTACCGTTAACTGTTAATGATCCTTGTACTAAAGCATCACCATTAACAGTCAAGTTATTATTAACAGTAGTATCAAACGAAGCATTACCTTTAATCCATGCTTCTGTACCAGAACCAATAACTAACTGTCTATCACCAGATGGATTATCTAACTGGTAAGTTACGTTAGTTGAGTTCTCATTATCTGCTGGTCCAATAACAACGTTACCAGTACCAGTAATACCATAACCAGCATAGTGTCCAATACAGACATTCGCTTCTCCCGCAGTGTTGCTCTCTAATGTATTGTTACCAACCCCAACGTTCTTATCTCCCGAAGTATTTGAGAGCATTGAATCTCGGCCTATTGAAATATTGTTCGTGCCGATACCATTTTGACTCAAAGCCCTTACACCCACTGCAGTATTCGATGCACCGCTATTACATGTGAGGAGTGCTTTGTAGCCAATCGCAGTATTTTGAGATCCTGAAGTGATGTTATCTAAACATGCAACACCCATTCTAGTATTAGTTCCAACAGCACCAGCACCTCTACCAATAGACATTGGATCTGTCTGTGTACCACGAATTAGAATATCAGCCTCTTCAAAGTTAGCAGTTGCATTTACTACAAGCTCATCACTAGAACCTGTTCCAAGAGTAGCATTCTTTGTAACTTCAAGACTATGATTGATTAATGTTGTACCAGTTGCTGCACCAAAGGTAATAGATTCTGCTGCACCATAAGCAAGAATAGAAGTTGCAGTAGTATTAAAGAGTGTAAGACCACTGGATGTGGTGGTCATTCCATTAATAATATTAGGATTGTCTTGGAATACTAGTTTAGCAGTACCAGTAGTATCACTAACCAATGCTCTCAACTGTGTAGAAGTTGTTGAGTTGAATACTGCAAGAGTATCCGAAGTCATTGCTACACTACCACCCTGTCTGAAGTTGACAGTAATTTCTTGTAGGTTGTTATCTGATGTTAATAAAAGATCTCTTTGTACATTAAGTTCTTTAGCATCTCTGATAGTAAGTGTTGCTGATGATGCTGTAGAAATGGTAACACCATTAATAGTTGTAGCAGTAGCAGTTCCCAACTCTGGGTTGGTCATCGTAGGAGATGTTAGAGTCTTATTAGTAAGAGTCTGTGTCTCATTCTCTGTTACAAATCTATTGTCAATAGAACCATCAAATGATCTCCAGTATCCACCACTATTAAACCATTCTAGTTGTCTATAGGATTCAATATTACCCTCACTATCTGAAGTTAGGTTAACTTGAATACCACCACTAGCAGCTGTTAAACTATTACCTTTTCTCAGTTCAATAAGATTATCTTCTACTTGAAGAACACTGGTGTTAAAAATAGTTTGTGTACCCTCTACAACTAAGTCACCACCAACGGTGAGTGTTGTTCCATCATCCTCAAGGATACTATTAGTAAGTTGTGAGTTACCACTGTCCCACTTCATGACAGTGTTACCAATGAAGTTAGCATTGTTCTTAATACTAAATTCATTCCCTGCTTTTACAAGACCACCAGCAGCAGACTGAGATGCACCAGTGTCAGTGTTAACAGAACTGATAGTAATCTCAGTTACACCAGAGTTGTCTGCTGCACTAATACTAGTAGCACCAGATGCAAGAAATCTAAAATCACCAGACCCAAGAACCTCTGATCCACTGGCCAACTGTGTTACTGTGTTGGTATCTGTGCTATCAATCTCAATAGTGCTTCCACTTTGTGATACTGCTACGTTTCCACCAAGAGCATTTCCACCAGTGATAGTAACATCACCAGATGTTAATGATCCAGAAGAACCACCCTTAAGTCTAGTAACAGTATTAACTGATTCGTAAGTAATTGTTGGATCACTATTTGCATCCTGACCCTGAGTTACAGAAGCAGCACCACCCGCAAGGAATGTAAAGTCACCAGCAGCATATGACTGACCAGTGGTTGCTCTAACTCTAGTAATAGTATCAGTGTCCTGACCAGAGACAGTAATTGTTTGTCCTACCTGAGATACTGTAGTAAAGTTACCAGCAGCGATAGTAACATCACCAGAAACTAAGTTACCACCTGACTGTGACTGTAGTCTAGTAATAGTATTATTGTCTAGAACCGTTCCTGTTAGGGTGATTGTATCTCCAGATCTACCCAGTGATAAGTTAATAGCATTCTCACCTGATGGTACAGAACTTGCAGTTGCAACCGCAAAATTAACACTACTGGTAGTACCACCAGGAGTGGCAGTAATTAAAATAGTTTTTGATGCTGCAGATGCACCATCATCAGCAGACAGAGCGTAAGTAGTATTATCGTTAGGAGTAACTACTGATCCACCAAGAGGAATAGTAGTTCCATTAATAGTAATACCGCTATTAACTAGAGCACTGTTAGAGATATTAGTTAAAGTATTTAAGTTACCAGATATGGTACAGTTATTGAAGACCTTATTTTCTAACGTCTGGGTTTGTGTTAAGTAGACATCACCAGGTAAACCCCAGAAAACATTCGTGCCATCACTCGTTAAATATTTTCCCGCACCTGTATCTCCACTAACCACAATCCCATTGTTGGATAGTTCTAAGTTGTCTCCTGCTACAAGTTCTTCAATCTTTTTTGATGTAGAATTAACAATTAATGGAAAACGATCAGCCATCTAACCTATCGGGTACTAGTGCTCTTGTTTATTTATGACGTTACGAGATAATGATCTGTCCCTGCATGGAACTATGGAACTGACAAACATAATAAAGTGTGGTTCCTGACAAACCTTCTGTGTAAAGTGTAACGTCACCATCAACCGTACCATTTCTCAAAACTCCATTACCACTACCACTATAAGTTTGAAGTTGATTACCAAGTCCAGTAGTAGCAGCAGTCTTAATTAAAAATGGATGTCCAGATACATCTATTGTGAATATAATCTTATCTCCAGCATTAACTCTAATGGTTGGATCAAAAGCATCGGTAAATGTATTAACTCTATCAGTTCCAGTCATAACATAATTTCCAGATCCTACAACTACAGTAAATGTAACAGTCACAGACTGACTTACAGGAGGTTCCGAAAATAATCTATGAGATCTAGGATATGTTTGACCACCAAATTTTCTTCTACCATCAACATCCTTAATGAAACCAACAATTTCTCTTGGTGACTTTGCTAAAAGATATTTGTCTGGACTACCAAACGAACAAGTATTATCACCCAACCCTCCACCAGAAAGATTGAATGTCATATCACCATCTTTAGAAAACTTTTCTATGTATGCAAACGCTTGTTCTTGATTAAATCTATCCTTTCCTGTTGCTAAGCAAGCAAGTACACCACATACCTGAGGTGATGCCATACTAGTTCCTGAAATAGGATAATAATAATTACCAGATCCTTGTCCGTATTTACTATCATTCAAACCACCATTTCCATATGCGGATACAATATTATCACCAGGAGCAAAGACGTTAATGCCAGGACCAAATTGTGTGTAAGTAGATCTTCTAAAGTCTGCTTGTTTATTTAAAGCACCAACATTTATTGCACCACTATCAGGACTATTAGGCCATGCACCTCTATTATAAAAGAAAGTTCCAGCACCATTAACTTGCATGACATTATCCCAATCTTGATCACCTACATCTGCTACCAATAAATTATCATTTCCAGCAGCTCCCACAACAACAACACCTTCCGCAACAGCATCTTGCACATCAGCAGCAATCGATGCACTATATGTTGGATACTCTGACAGATTAAATCTAACACCAAAATCATCTTCCACACCACTCTGAGTCCAACCAGATGGTCCTGGATTACCAGAATCATACTGTATCCCTCTGAATGTTACCGATATCAGATCACCAAATGTAAGATTCTGCTCATTAGGCATGTATCTAATACCACCATAACTATGGTTGGTTATGGTAGGATTCTTCTTACCTGTTTCTGAATTGATACCTTTTGATCTATGAAATGCTCTAAGGTAATCAAAGATTAGTAGTGGAGGAATTGACTGACCAGATGCCCATGGATCAATAACTGCAAGATTGTATATATTTGCTTCTCTTGCCCATCCATAATGCTGTCCAGCAACAGTACCTGCTACATGGTTACCATGATAAGAAGACATATTAACATTTTGATGGTATGTAATACTACCAGTTGGTTCTGATTGTGCATCATCATCAATACTATTAACCAAAGTATTCAATTCATTTAACCACTGATACTCAACAAATCTTGTCTTGGCAGTAGATTGACTATACCACTCTTCACTATCAAATGACATACAATCATCAACAATAACGACATCTACATGTTTACCAGAATTAAAGACTTCAACATCTTCATTTGTTTGTTCGTAATTCCATCCCAAATTAACAGGTCCAAAATTATTCTTACCACGTTGTCCATCATTTCCTGCACAGTGTAAATGCCCCCACTGCAAATCGTTAGGACTAATAGTCGATTGTCCCTGAGTATCAGCTTTCCAAAAGTTACCACTCTTACCGTATGGTTCTCTGTTAACAACAGATCTTTTAATCTTAAAATCTTCTGCGGCTTCTACGCCCCACACTCTAGAATCTTCACGTAGTTCTTCTGCTTGTTCTTCAGTCAAATAATAATTTGTATTTCTACTGATAGGTCTCTTCTTTTCTAAAGGGATATTATTCCCTGCCATTTCAGCATAAAAATTTGGTAGATCTTCCCTACGATGTAGGGTGACAACGTATACTTTTGTTGACATATCACTCCTCTAGTGCAACTACAGTTACAGTTACCTGTAGGTTAACTGTGCTACCACTTTTATTTACTGCTTTCATGTAGATAGTATTGTTTTGTGTGTCACTATATCCAAATGGTGCTGGAGTAAGTTTCTGTGCTACTGAACCACCAGTAATTACTTCTGCAATAACACCATCACCAGGTGTTGGGTCGGTTTGTTCGTTTCTATTAGAATCATTTGTTCTACTACTGGTATCTGTGTAGAGTGTTACCCATGCAGCATGTGATGTTTCAATTTTTAAAAGAGCATATGTATTTGGAGCACCACTGAGTGATAAATTATACGCAGTACCATCAGTAGCACTTGGTTGTGTAATAGCAATAGTTCTTCTTCTACTTACATCACTGTTAATCCAATTAGAACCATCATACCTAAGAGTTTGTCCGTCAGCAACTGAAGTAATGCTTGCATTACCAATGTCATCAACAGTAGGAATACTAGCAGCAGAACCACTGATACTGATATTATATGATCCAGATAATCTACTAGAACCTAGGGTTCCTGTATTAATATTACTAGCATTCTGATAATAAGATCCATCATTGCCATCCAAGAGATCAGCATCTAAACCACTACCAGATCCAGGTGTTAGATTTTCCCACTTAACATTAGGTCCATTCCAATACAACAGATCCCCATCATTAGGAGTGCCATGGTTAACATCAGTATGTGTATTAAGTACACCAGTTGATGTCAAATAATTACTAAGATCTGGTGGTGTGTATGTGAAAACACCATTGTTACTATTATAAGTAAGTGCCGTCGATCCAGCGGCTGCAGTGGTAGCACTGAAAACTGTTCTGTCTGTTGCAGTAGCACCACTACCAGCAGCATTCCAGCTTTCCCCATTCCACGAGTAGGTAATACCCGCTGCTACATATGTGAACGTTCCGTCAGTTGCTTGCCCTGCTGTAGAGGGAAAATTGATTGCCATTGGTTAAGATACTCCTTCCGTGTTATTTATTTTATAGACCCATGATGTGTTCTTTGAACTGACCAAAGCTAGTACATGAAGATATGATTTGCTTCAGAACTTCCACAGTAACAACTGGTTCATCTCCCCACTTAAGAACTCCATCAGAGAAGGAAAGGGATTTTCCACTGGCAGTAAATAAAGAGTTATCACTTAAGAATAAGTGTCTTACCTTATGATCAGCACTACCAATGTCATATGTTTCATGGTCAGCAGGTAATAGATGACCTGCTGTAGTAATTCTCCAACGCATTCCAGCAGTTCCATTGTTATCAGTAGAGAATTCAATAGCATTCTGCACACCAAAACCAGAACCATCTAATCCTGTTGTTGAGATTAAGTTATCTCCATTGGATAGATTTGTTGGTGATAGTGGTGGTGATGCATCAACCCACTGGAAACTATCAGTATCATTATAGTAAATCTTTAGACGACCCTTATCAGATTCCCACCAAAGATCACCAAAGGAAGGTGATCCAGGTGCAGTATCTCCAATTGTTACATTGGCACCTCCACCTCCTCCACCACCTGTTGATGCTGCCCATCCAACATTTCCTGCACCATCACTGGTAAGGACATAACCTTGAGTCCCGTTGGTAGTTGGGTATGTCAAACCACCAACAGTCATAGATCCAGCAGTTAAACTGCCATTTGTTACGTATGATCCAGCATTAATATCACCACTACTACCATCAATCTGTGCTCTCCAAGCATTAGTTCCATAGTTTCCAATCTTTAATCCAACACCATCATAAGTATTGATACCAATAAGAGCATCTAATGAAATAGCATAAGCACCAGCACTTTGAATATCTAACCTACCTGTTGTGTTTCCACCTGTCAATGTCAGTCCTGTACCAGCATTTGTTATAGTCAATGCTGTAGATGTTGAAGAACCTCTACCAGTTACACTAGCAAAAGTATCTGTCTCTGCCTGTAAATACCCTGAATTACTATGATCTCCCCATCCATACGCAGTATTCCAATTTGTTTTATCAGTAGCTGAAGCAACCAAGTAACCTATAGAAGCATGATTACCCCAACCATATGCTGAATTCCAGTTAGTAATATTTGTCTGTAAAATATTTGATGCTACATGAGCAGAGAATACAGGATCAGTTTCACTGGTTAAGTATCCTCCTTGAGCATGATCTCCCCAACCAAATGCTGTATCATAATTACTGAGATCAGGTGGAGTATATGAGAATACACCATTAACAGGGTTATATGTAAGTGCATTAGTTCCTGCTGTAAGTGTAGTAACAGAGAAATCTGCTAATGATAATCCAGCACCAGATCCTTGAAGATCGTTTGCTGCCTTCCACTTACTACTAGCGTCATCCCATTTTAAAACTTGACCATCAGTAGGTCCAACAGTAAGATCAACGTCAGCAAGATCACCTGTTGTTAGATCAGTAGTTCCAGAAACATAAAGATCACCAACTTGAACACCAGCAGAAGTTACACTTAGTTTAGTAGAATCATTATACTGTAAATACAAAGCACCTGCAGCACCATCTCTACCAGCATTTAAGTATAGGGAAGTAACTGACTCAACATAGAGATTATCTGTAGTATTTGTGTGAGAAATAAAGGATTTACTAGTATTATTATCGTGTTTAAATTCAAGGTCATTTACAGTTCCACTAGTAAGATTGAGTGCTCTAATACCACCGTTAGCAATAATCTGTTCCGTTGTACTACCACCTCTTGCAGTAACTTCCTGTAGTGTATCGGTAGTTGATGTTAGATATCCTACAACACTATGATCACCCCATCCATATGCAGTATCCCAGTTGCTAGAATTTCCTACAGCAGTAGCAACATCACTAGTTGTTGCATAACCAGCACTAGCATGGTTACCCCAACCGTATGCTGCATCCCACTGAGAAGAATTTGCTACTGCATTAGAAAGTTGAGTTGATGTTGTATATGAGGAGAGGTCTGTTGGTGTAAATGTAAACTCACCATTTGCACCATTGAATGATAAATTACCACTACCACTAGCATTGACTACAGTTACAGAATTTTGTGGAGGTATAACTGGTTTATTTAAAATTGAAGCAATGCCACCAACAGCATTCCAATCTGCATTTACCTGTGCTGCAGGTATATTTGGTAAATTAGTAAGACTATTATAATTTCTATCAAAAGCATCTATCCATGCTATAGATGAACCAGTAGAGGATAGCAATTGTCCCGAAGATCCCGCAGCACCTGATGCTTGTATTGGTTTACCAGCAGGGATATTTACTCCTTCCTTTACCTCGACAGGAGAATTGTCCCCGTAATTAGCAATTTGATTTGCGAGAATTTTTGACATACTTCTAGTCCTGAAGACACTTTTTCTAAGCTAGAAATATTTATAACCATAAAAAAAGGAGGTGTTAAACCTCCTTTTCTAAATTGACATATGTTAAACCCGTTTTACTTCCAAATGAACCTGATGGAAAGGTGTTAAAAGAAAGACTGTATCTATCATCACCAGTATTTACTGGTACACAATGTGGAATGTAACTAGGAAATAATACTAATACCCTAGGTTGAGAAGGATACTCATATGATGTTTGATTGTATGGATTATATGGATTAACATTCTTTTTATGTTCTAAATGAAAGGAATCATTCCTATTATTTAAAAATTTAATTGGTGATCCTGACTTTAAAAAGAATACTCCACTGAGAATACTATTTGGATGGTAATGATAATGATGTTCTTCTCCACTCTTAGTTTTGTTTACCCAAGACTGTGTGACATTAAGTTTCTGATCTGTGACGAAGATTTTATCAGTGTAATCTTTAACACAGTCTTTGATAAACTCATTGAGATTACTAAAAATATCTTTACTAAGAACAAATGTGTCTACTGACTTTGAATTGTCATTAGACTTATTGGTAGTTCTATATTGTAATCCCTTTATATAGTTAACGATGTCATCGAAATCCTCATGAGGATATAATGAAGACATTAACGGTGGGACAGAGAACATTACATCATAATATTTCATCTAAAGATTAATATCAACGTTACCAAGATCTACAGAACCTTCTGGTGTGGGGAAACTAATAATATCTGCACCACCAGTATCGATTTTAATGTCACCGATACTAGCAGTGTCATTTAAGTAATCAGAATTTAATATGAGATCTTTAGTGAAATCATAATCAATATTACTTGATTTAAGTTCCTTAACAGTATTAAGAAGATCAAACAGTCCTGAAAGAGTTCCATCTTTCTTCTCTGCTAACGCTTCTACTAGTGCCTGACGAATAGATTCTTCAGCACTTTCAAGATGAGATTGTATCGACATAGTTTTCGTTTTTTACGGAATCGGATTTGTTAGGATAAGCACCCACTTCAGGGTCTGGATCTAACCACTTAGTATACTCAGGATCTTCAAGGCAGCAATCTAATTGGATTTGACTGTCAAGATAGTACATTGTTTGGTACTTACTAGTTACCTCATTGTACTTTAAGATACGATAGTCTGGTTCACCATTGATGTCAAGGGTTCCACACTGCACGTAACGATAGGGGAATCTCTCAAGGATTAGAGTTGTGGTCATGGGGTTTTTTTGATTACCTTGTAATTGTAGCACCCCATCTTCCTCTTGGGAAGGGGGTGTGCCACTTTATTATATGTCACAAGGGTTCTGGAATTTCTCGATGTCAGTAGCAATGTATTTACTACCGTCTTCTCGTTTAATTAAGAAGTCTTCACCACTTTCTATACGAGTAGTATATTTGGTTTTGTCTTCTTTAAATTCCCTTTCAGTTAGTTCAATCATATCATGCAACAATTTTATTTTCTTGTAAATATTCAACTGCCTCTCGGCAACCACCTAATTTCTTACCATCAACCACAATTTGTGGAAAGGTAGAGTCTTCACCAAATTCAGAAATAAACTGCTTTCTAGTAAAGTCTCTGTCTAGTTCATAAACGACATGTTTTAGTTCTTCGTATTCAATGATTGCGATAAATTTTTCGCAATAGGGGCATCCCTGTTTAGAGTATACGGTGAATGTCATTAACTATCCATCTCCTTGAAATCGTTTTTGAATATTTCTAACCCTTCACGAGTTAGTACACTATCATACATCTTATCAAAGGTGCTAGGAGGTAGTGTTACTATATCAGCACCCGCAAGAAGGCACCTAGAAACATGATGAGCATCTCTTAATGATGCTGCTAAGACCTTAGTCTCTACTCCATGCTGTTTATATAGTTGTGAGATAGAACGAACAAGTTCAACACCACTAAAAGAGTTATCATTCATACGACCTACGAATGGTGAGATCATAGTAGCACCAGAAAGACCTGCCATTACTGCCTGAGCAGCACTGAAGCATAATGTTACATTAGTTGGTACTCCATTCTCTGCACAATGTGTAACAAATCTAAGACCTTCTCTTGTACAAGGAATTTTCAATGTAACTGAAGGATGACCAAGATAAAAATCACCCATGTTACGCATGAAATCCATGTAACTTTCACCAGAGACTTCCAAAGAAAGAGATTCAATCTCTGGAAACTCCTCTAGGATTGCAGTGGCAAGATCTGTGTACTTACCACCTGCTTTACGTACAAGAGTTGGGTTAGTAGTTACACCACTGATAAGACCAGTGTCCCAACGCTCACGAATCTCGTTAATATCTGCTGTATCTAGAAAAATTTTCATGTTAAGTTGCTGTGTTCATTTAAAGGTTCCATTTTTATGAACTGTTCGTTCATATTATAGTACAGTTTATAATTTCTAGTGTTAACCCAGTACCCAATAATGTCCGAACCATCACAATGGTAACCATATCCTGTTACTGGTTCGATAACACCATCTATACGAAAACCCTTACTACTGTTGATGTAAGATTCAAATTTTTCTTCTAGGTTAATCATTCTCCTCAAAGGTCAGTTTATGTATTTTAGTGTATCTTTTGTCAGAATACCCTAATATTTAACACTTTCTTTATATTCAGAGTCAGATCCAATAAGTTTCTGATCCTCCACCCAATTTTGTTTTCCACTGAGTAGCAAGATTATACATTACTTTATGAATATTGTCAAGTTCTCCCTTTGATATCTCTTTTTCTAACGTATCTTCCGCAATTAAAATATTTTCTCCATACAATTCACTAAGCAATAATTTCTGTTGTTCTTCTGAAAGAACAGGAGGACCAAACCATGGATCATATTTCAAATACTTAGGTGCAGGGATACCAATATAAGGTTTAGTCATATGCTTCTCTGATCGTGTACCATATTTATTTAAAGTAATCTTTACGATAATACCTTCCTAATATGTTTGAATTATAATATGCAGGTTCTCCATTGTCAAGTGCCTCAGTTAAAACGTTATGGAGGAAGAGTTGTCTAGTCTCTTCATAGTTGACTCTTCCTGGGGTGGCATGGAGGGATAAGATTTCTCGTTTGAACGCTTCGTTTCCAAATATTTTTCTATCTGCTTTAAGTTCTTCAGAACTTCCATAGTAGTTCTTCCAGTTGCTCTCAGTTGTAACTCTTCTCCGCTTTGTAGTTGAATTATTACTTCTAGGCTTTCGTTTCTGCCAGAAATACTTTCTTCCGATGTAGCAACGGTTGGTTGTCTGGCATGTAATTTTATAAACAAAACCATAGTAGTCCCCAAGATCAGTCCCACTAAAAATGGTACCCATATATTGCCAGGGATTTGGATATTCTTCAACATCCTTTTGTACATCATCTTTCTGTGCCACATCTGCATCATATCTTCACCCTATTTATGGTTCATCAAATAAGACCTGATTGATATAATTGTCTGCCCATTTAGCACCAAAATAATTGGTAAGAATCTTTCTAGTTTTGTCATTCTTTTTCTGTTGATCACAATAATGTACTTGTGATTCGTTTCTATGCTCTGCTCTATTATAATCAATGGTTGCTTTCCACACAGCACCCACATATGCATCTAGATACTGATCAACTACCTTACAAAACGTGCTTTTATCTTCATCAGTTTCTAATCTAGCAAACTTACAATAAGGAGAAAAGATGTCACCCCATGCAGGAATATCTCTATTGTGTTTAAAACTATGCATCCTACTAATATCCTCTATTTCTTCATAGATTGGATGTTCTTCATCCACAGGAGAGATATCAGTGATAGCAGCTGTAACAATGTTCCTATTAGATACAATGTCAGCACCAAAAATAGGTAGATCAAAGTCTGGATCAGGATACCATATACAATGAATGATATCTAGTGCTCCTAAATTAGCAATTTCCATATGTACCTTGCGTAATCCAGTACACATATGCATCTCGTTCTCGATGGTTAGATTACCATCTTCTGTCTCTTTATAGACTTCTTTAAATTTATCAGCAACATCCATTTCCTCTATGTTAGGTAGAGTTTTTTGATGCTTGCGGATAATATCGGATAAATCTTTAATCATTTTTAAGCATAACTGAAAAAGAATTCTTTAATTAATTGCTCAGATTCTTTTTTGCCAAATCTATTAGACAAATACCCTGAGATAGGGTCAAGTCTTATCATATAGGAATCGAAGTCTTTATACAAACTGGTATCAGTACCAGTAGGTTGTGCTTTATCTATCATTTCTTTATAGAGTGACAAATAATATTTGAATGTTGGTAAAAATGTTTCAACTCCATCCATCTTACAATACCTTACAAAGATATTATCAGAGAAATGATTACCATGCTCAAAGAAACGATAGGTCTCTGTTGTCTGAGGTAATGGTGGTACTTTAAGTAGATAGTTTTCTACTGGGTGCTGGAAATCAAATACTATTACAACTCTCTTCTCAGAGAATCCCATCAAGTCCATACCAAAGCAAGGAAGGTTGTGTCCAGTCTTAGGGTATATTATATTATTATGAATGTTAAGATTCTTTCCGTCCCATATATCTACATGCCTAGACTTAATAAAATGTTTACCTTTATACAGATCTGCAGTTAGATTTATACCCTTATCATTAGTCCATTCAGCATGTCTTTCAACAAATTCTATATCAGGAAAGACATCTGATACAGCGGTTCTATAATTTTTCCAAAGATCCATTACTTAGTCCCACGGGTCTGGTATTTCTTGATTGACTCTTCCCACTCCTTCATGCTGCTCTGACAGTTTGGTGGTTCTGGGTCTTTGATTCCCTTTCTCTTTTTCCACTGACCGTACATTGCTTGGAGTAACCAACTTTGGGACAGAGACTTCGGTCCCTCTTTCAAAAGCTGGGTTTGAAATTTCGATAGACCACCCGTCGTCTCCAAATACTCCTCTCTCCACGACGTGTGGGGTAAGTTCTCTGTCATTTTCCTCCCATAGTTCATGTAGTTTTTTAGTTTCAAGGTCAACACCTGCCATGGTATTCAGGACTTTACCATCCCAGTACCATTTTTCTATGTATGAAAAAAGATATTTCAAGATAGTATTAAGAGGTGGCTTCTGTTTACTGATCCACCTCTTTATCTTTAATAAGGTTGTATCTTTTCCTTTGCCAAGGGCAATTTCTTTCTCAAACAACATTATACTTCATAGGACGAGTGTACTTATGCATATTATAATATTGATTTTCTAATCTACTTAGACTACCAACCAACTCATTCTTAAATTTAGGACTAACAGATAACAAGAAACTATTTGTACTGTATCTGACTCCAGTTTCAATTGGAGTTACTTCATGTACCCAAAAATAATCTGCTGGCCAGATCATCATCTCCCCACGTTGTAAATTGACTGTATGTTTACCATTAAAAAATTTAAACTCTCCACCAGTATAACCATCATTCAAATTAAAAGTAATACTTCCATATGTTAATGGATCATGATCACTATGTGGATGAATTTTATTTCCAGGACCATACTTTAACAGTCTATACATATGAGAATAATTCAAAGATTTCCTCAATTGAGGAACATGAAATGAATTCTTTGACTCCAAATAATTTAGATACTCATTCACTGCACGTTCTGTTTTGTTAAACAATAACTGATAATTTGGAGTACCTTCTTGTAAACATATTCTTTGAAATGTAGATTGAGTAAGCAATCCAGTATTAGCATCTGGGCACTTTTCTAGTTCATATTCACTAGAACGTTTCTCGTATTCAGAAATTAAACAATCACACTCACTATCAGATAAAAAATTAGGAACCCTATAAATCAATTCAGTAATATCAAAACTCATAGTTTAAATCCTGAGAAAGTATCCTTCTTAACGTCTTGTTTAATACTACCTATCATATATGATTCAACCTCTGTCTCCTGTGGTGCTACTTGTAGTCCTTTAGAAGACAACCAATGTGCAGTCCATGGCAATGGGTTGTTTGCTAACGGTGTATCAAAGATTGCATCAAAACCAATCGCTTTCAATCTACGATTAGCAGTCCACTCAACATAGTTAGAAAGAAGTTTATCATTAAGACCAATGATAGATCCATCTTTGAACAGATACTCTGCCCACTCCTTCTCTTCTTGAACAGTGTTCTCAAACATCTTATAAACATTATCACGTTCCTCTTCAGCAATCTGTTTCATATCAGGATCATCACCCTCTTGCCATTTTTTAAGAATGTTTTGAGTGATAACCATATGCTGACTTTCATCTCTTGCTATTAAAGATATGATCTTAGCAGAACCTTCAAGTAACTTAAGCTCACCAAAAGCAAAAGAACAAGCGAAGGATACATAGAATCTAATTCCCTCAAGAATGTATACGTTAGCAACTGCTTTGTATAGTTTTCTCTTCAATTCATATAGTTCATCCAATGCATTAGGAGTATCTTCTAAAGCATGTTCCCACTGTCTACCAGAACCCCATTCGGATGCTGCCTGTAAGAAGTCATCATATGCCCCTGTAACGGACTGTGCCCTTGCAAGTATCTTATCATCATTCAAGATCTTATCGAACACGTCTGAAGGGTCAGAGTACACGTTCTTGATGATGTGTGTATATGATCTACTATGAACCATCTCCATAGTCTGCCATATACTCATAGCAGATTCTAGTTCGGGTAGAGAACAGAAAGGTGCAAAAGCAATACCAGGACCACGACCTTGTACGGAGTCTAAGAGGATCTGGTACTTAAGGTTACTGGTAAATATGTGTTTTTGTGCTTTGTTAAGTGTTTGATAATCTGCACGATCTTTTTGTAATGATACTTCTTCTGGTCTCCAAAAGAAACCTAACTGTGTCTGTGTTAACTTGTCAAAGATAGGATACTTAAACTTATCATAACGTTGGACTCCCAATGGAGGACCAAAGAACATCTGTCCTTTGGTGGTATCAACGATATCTGTATTAAATACCGTCATTCCTTTTACTTTAGTTTTCATTGAGTTCCTTCTAAATTTTGCAACTGTCACAGTCGTCTTCCTCGGTTTCTAGAATTTGGTTTAGTAAATCTTTGATTGATTCTTTCTTCTCCTCAGTTAGTGATGGTTCTTCTTCTTTTTGATCGTATGTGTTCTGATAATATGATGTCTTCCATCCATACTTATATGTTTTAAGTAAGTCACCTGCCATTTCTGATACAGGAACCTCATTATTTTCATAATTTGCTGGATTATAACTCCAGTTACCACTTATTGCTTGATCAAAGAACTTCTGCATAGCAGAAATTATCTTGATATAACCATCATTACCTTTCATATCCCAAAGCAATGTGTAATTGTTCTTCAACGTAGTATATTGTGGAACAATCTGCTTAAGGGGTCCCTTCTTTGATTTCTTAACGGACAAGTATCCTCTAGGTGGTTCAACTCCATTTGTTGCATTTGACACAACGGAACTGCTCTCTGAAGGCATCTGTGCGGACAACGTGCTGTGCCTGAGTCCATGCTCCAAGATAGATTCTCTAAGAGATTCCCAATCATAACTTAATTCTGCTCCACAGAATTCATCGATGTCACGCTTATAAGTGTCGATTGGGAGGAGACCGTCCGCATACTTGGTTCTATGAAAAGCTTCACATGGCCCTTTTTCTTGGGCAACTGTGTTACTTGACTTAAGTAGATAGAACTGGAAAGCTTCAGACAAGTCGTGGACTGCTTTCCATGCTGCGGGATCTTCATAGTTGTAACCATTCTTTGCTAGGTAGTGTGCAAGTCCGATGTAACCAACACCAAGTGAACGACGAGCAAGTGTAGAACGTTCCGCTGCTTGTACAGGGTAGTTCTGATAATCAATAAGTTCCTCTAGACCACGGACTGCTAGGTCACAGAGGTTTTCTAATTCATCAAACTTATTGATCTTGCCTACGTTTACAGCAGAGAGAATACACAATGCAATCTCACCATCACGATCATCAATGTGATTGATGGGTTCAGTTGGAAGTGTAATCTCCTGACATAGGTTACTCATATTTACCTTATCAAGGAAGGAAGAATGAGAATTACAATGGTCTATGTTCATAATATACAAACGACCAGTCTCTGCTCTCTCCTTAAGGATGTCAAGTATTAATTCTTGGGCACCAATAGTTTTTCTAGGGATGGTCTCGTTTGCTTCGTATTGTCTGTATAGTTCGTCAAAATCATCAGTTCCGAAAGCATCATATAAACCAGGAACATCGTGAGGAGAGAATAAACTAATGTCTTCACTTGCAATAAATCTTTCATAAAATAATTTTGAAATTTGTATACTATAGTCGAGTTTTCTAACTCTATTATCTTCTGTTCCTTTGTTGTTTTTAAGAACAATAATATCTTCTATTTCTTGGTGCCAGATCGGAAAGTGGACAGTCGCTGACCCACCTCTGATCCCGTTTTGAGTGCAGCATCGTACAGTTGATTCAAACTTTTTAAGGAAGGGGACAACACCCGTGTGCTGAACTTCTCCTCCACGGATCTTAGCATTGATCCCTCTGATTCTTCCCGCGTTAATGCCGATACCAGCCCTCTGTGAGACATAGTAGCCAATAGCCATATCGCTGCTAAAGATACTATCGAGGGTGTCATCAGTATCAACCAGAACGCAAGATGCAAATTGACGAAGGGGTGTTCTGACACCTGCCATAATGGGGGTTGGGATGTTGATTTTGTGTCTGCTGATTGCGTCATAGTAATCCTTAACGTATTTTAAACGAGTTTCTTGTGGGTAATTTTGGAAGAGTGTCACAGCAATCATGAGATACATGAACTGTGGAGTCTCATATACTTCACTTGTACTACGATCCTGAACAAGATACTTATCAGCAACTTGGCGAAGACCAGCATATGTGAAAAGAAGGTCTCTAGTATGATCGATATAACTATCGATTTTCTCCCATTCTTCTATTGTATACTTATTTAAAATATCTTTATCATAGACACCTAGATCTACACAATTTGTAGCATGTTCATATACTGGTGGATAACTCTGAACCCACTCAGATCCAAAGACTTGCTTATAAAGACCATACAAAAGCAACCTTGCAGCAGCAAATTGATAGTTAGGATTGTCTAGTGTTATAAGATCACTAGCAGAACGAACAAGGATCTCTTGAATATCCTTTGTTTCGATACCATCAAAGAACTGCAGACCAGAGTTCATTTCTATCTGAGAAGCACTTACACCGCTCCCAAGACCTTCACATGCCTCTTCTACTACCTTATGGATCTTATCAAGGTTAAGACCTTCTACAGCGCCATCACGCTTAGTTACTTTAATTCCAACTCCGTTTGTCATACTTTTTTCCAATCGTTAAATTTAAGGGTTGCGGTTAGTCCCTGATAGGTGTTTGATTCTACCAGAGTTTGAACATCATGTCCAGCAAGATGCATGTCATTGATGTCTTTTTGTTGTATCTTTTGAGGCCAGATAACTATTTTATCTCCTCTACTGATGACTTTGGAGATTCGATTGACGATTTCTCTGTTACGTGGTTCGTTATCAAAAATCCAAATATGATCGCTCCAGCCAAACGTCCGAATATCAACATCAGACCCAGCCATCGCAACGGAATTCTGAATGAAGGTACTGTCAAACGGTCCTTCAACGATATAAATGGGTTTTTCATAATTAATCCTATCTAATCCAAAGATCTTAGGTTTATCTTCGTCAAGCATTATCGTAATGTATCTCATCTTTGCCTTGGGAGCAAGAGATCTACCTTGATAACCGAAGAGTCTACCATCCTTATCTCGGAATGGTATAATAATACGAGATGAATCTTGTCTGAGAGTGTCAAACATCTTCTTTTGTTTGTTTGTCCATTCCTTGAATTTGGGACAATAATAGAAGTAGTTTAGATCTTTGATACCTCTCTTCTCAAGATATTCTCGTGCTGGATGTGAGGTATTTAGATTAGAAATCTTCTCTAAATCTACATCACTCTTATTAAATTTTGGTTCACTAAAATTAAATTTTGGGTTGGGTACAGTAGTACCCTTACCAGTTCTACCATCTTTAAATTTCTCCATAACATACTGGTCATGAAGAAATGAATCTTGATCTTTAATAAAGTTTGTAAGTGATCTTCCCATGCCACAATTATGGCATTTGAATACAAAATCATTCTTAACCTTAAACAAATATCCCCTCGTCTTGTTCTTTCTCTTTTGTGAATCACCACAGTAAGGACACCTGAAATTAAACAGGTCTGCCTTCTTGCGAGTGAAGAGATTCAGACGAGGGGATATTAAATTTATGTACTTTACGTCAAGATAACTCAATGAGAGGGTTTTTCACTGAGGTCATACTAACAGATGGTTGCTCTTGTGTCAAGTTTCTAAGCAGGGACTGACCTGGTACACTAACCATGAAGGAAATGACAGACAGGGCACCAAAAATAGTCCACATCTTCTTCTCCATGACCCTAAGACGGTCATCAACCTTTCTAATATCTCTTTCACATCCTTTCTTGATTGCCTCTGTCTCTCTGTTTAGATCAGTATGCAACCTATCTACCTTTTCAAATAAAACACGATCAACTTGATCCTGATTATCTAACTTTTCATTATGGACAGCAAGAAGCTGCCCCATCTTCACAGAGTTTTCTTGGAGAGATTCTACAACTTTCTCTAACCTTTCTATTATTGCAGTATTAATACTCTCCGCCATTGACCCTAGTTATTACGTACCGCAAAGTCCAGTGCAGACTGATAAGATGAAGCATCTTTGTTCAGCATGTATTGGAACTGAGTTTTATGTGTATCATCTAATTGTGCATATGTAGCAGCAATTCTCTTAGCAGAGAAGTTATCTAGGTTCTGTACTCCACCATCAGCAAACTGGATCTTAGCAAAAGATGCTTCTCCTTGTGGATTGAGTTCAGATGTTGCAACGTCAAGTGCAACTTGAATCACGTCTTGGTTTTCAGTCATAATTTCATTAGTAGTTTCAGTTTCTTCTCTTTTAACTTTCTTCTGTTGATCAGATGCTTTCTTTTTAAAGTCTGAAAGACGTGCTTTCATCAAATGATCCATCTCTTTAGTTTTGTTCGTAAGTTTTTGCTTTGCTTCCTTACGCTTATTTTGCATCTCCTTCTGGCGGTTTAGTTTTTTGCCTTGCTGGATCTGCTTCTGTGCCCTCTCAGTGTCGGACACAATAGCCTCATCGATTTGAGTTTCTACTTGTTCTTTCATTTTTCTTTTTTGTATACGGGAGAAGAGAGAGCGAGCACCTTTAGTGCGACCATCAACTTTATCTTGATTTGCCTTCTTATACTTACGGTGCTGACGTGGTTGTACAGTAACAAACGCAGGTGGCAACTGGAGACCAGATCCATCGCCTGCTGAGTTTATCTCTTCATTTATATTAGATTCAATTGCTTTAGACATTCCTCGTCAAAACCTGTAGTTATAGAAGGTGGTAATCTATTTAGAAATAACATAAACGCCTTGATTTGAGACCAGTATGTTGCTTCCACTTTGTAAAACAGCAAGGGAGTTGCTGCATCATCAAAGACATTATAAAGTACAATGATATGATTCAAGATTAGATGAGTCTTGAGCTCTCCCGTCGTCTCATATCTCTTAAGCAATCGTTTGATGTACTTAAATCTCTTTAAGTCTTCTTCAAAGTCTGAATAAGTGACTGACGACGGGTTGTTATAATGTTGAATAGCAAAGAATAACCAGTTGTCTGGTGTCAATTCATTAAAGTTCATTCATTAGCT
>Ga0066371_10000038_pt1 | contig 26434 bp, 15 predicted proteins | sample Knorr_S15_td_DCM_FD_71214 | JGI IMG/M metagenome (GOLD analysis project Ga0066371, IMG submission 71214) | Marine microbial communities from Southern Atlantic Ocean transect - Knorr_S15_td_DCM_ad_63m_LV_B | ecosystem: Environmental > Aquatic > Marine > Oceanic | place: Southern Atlantic ocean... | reverse complement strand
GAACAAATAAATTTGATTGTGATATTAATGAATATCAAGATAGTGATGTTACATCATTATTAAATAGTGGAATTAGCGGCGGATTAATAGTTAACAGTGGTGATGTAAAAGTTACAGACAGAATAGGCATTGGTACATCAACACCAGACTCTAGTTCAAAATTACATATATATGATACTAGTGATTTGTTTAAAGTTTCTAATACTGCAATAACTACTTATAAAGATATATTACCGGCAACAGATGATGCTGTAGATCTCGGTTCTGCAGATAAAAAATTCAGAGATATTTATGTTGGCGATAATTCATTATGGGTTGGTGATAAACATAAGATAGTTATATCTGATGGTAAAATGAAATTTAGAAAAAGAAAAACAGATTACATACCAGATATAATTATTGCATCTGGTGGATCTGGTGCAGAAGCAATGAGTTATTCTGGAGTGCAAAACGCAAGTGATATGCAATTGCATCACTGGTTAAGTTATTTACGAACACTACCTAGTGCACCCCTCAAACCCAATATAACTGATATATTCAGAGATACTGCAGATGATTATGATGAAGAAATTGCAACTGATGTATGGTTACATCAAACTGCAAATAATAATATATATTTGGGTACAAATTATACGAATATTGGTATTGGTAATACAAATCCTCAATATACATTAGATGTATCTGGTAATATTAATTTCACTGGTAATTTAACACACGACGGTAGTGCATTTACATCATATACAGATGCTAATGTATTAACTGTATTAAGTACTAAAGGTGGTGATGGTATATCTTGGAATGTTGGAACAAATAAATTTGATTGTGATATTAATGAATATCAAGATAGTGATGTTACATCATTATTAAATAGTGGAATTAGTGGTGGATTAAAAGTTACTGGTGAAGTAGTAGTAGATGGTGGTGTTGGTGTTGGTAGTGCTGGTGTATTACATGTTAGACAAAAAGGTAATACTAATGGTGATGGCATTGCATTAACATCTAGTTTTGGAACATCACATAGAATATGGAAAGATAGCAATGGAATATTATCTATTGGTCCAACAACTTCATCAGATTCTTATCAATTTAGACAAGATGTTAATGGTAATGTTGGTATTGGTGCATCAATTAATACAAATTATAAATTAAATATAGGTGGTAATGTTAATTTTACTGGTAATTTAACACATAATGGTAGTGCATTCACATCATATACAAATTCTGATGTAACATCATTATTAACATCTGGTGTAAGTGACATAACCTTTACAAATAGTATAAATAATATATCAGCAACAGAATTTAATTATTTAGATGGTACAACACAAAATATTAATACGAATTTTACAAATACATCAAATCATATTGATTTAATAGATAGTAAATTTAATGATATTGATATATTAGAAGGCAATACTTCAAATTATATTAATAACATTGAAAGTAAAACTTCAAATATTGAAATATTATCTGATGGAAATATTAAATTAAATAGTGATTTAGAAGTATCTGGACTACTAACTTTAAATAATTTAACTTTAAATGATGAATTAATTGTAAAAGGTCATATTATAACAGATAGAATTACTATACTAGATATTGATAATGAAAATATTATTTCATCTGTTTCATCTGGAAATAGTGGAGATATAAGATCATTTATTGGTACATATGAATATGGTGCTAATTATAAAGATAATTTAGATTGTAGTACATACACAGTATCATCAATTGTATCATTTACCAAGATATATTTAAATAATTTTACTTCATCAAATAATAATACTATTCATAAAGGCGATATTATACTATTAGAATATACTGGGGGAACAATTTATAGAAAAGCATTTGAAGTAGATTATACAAATAATTATATAACTTTATATAATGATGCTGAAACAGATGTAGATACAAATATTACAGTATCATATACAACAATTAGAAAATCTAATTATTCATTATTATTTAATGATAATGGCATATATGATAATTCTTCATCGCATATAGTAAATAATACTTCAACAGTATTTAATGTACCATCAAATAGAATTTATAATATTAATATAAATGTTAATTATGATTTAACACATGGCACTGATTTCTGTAAATTATATGTTAAAATTAAAAATAATTCTGTCGAGGAATATATTAGAAGATTCACTTTACAACCTATTACAATGATAAATAATAATTATACTGCTTCATTGAATGCATCTTTTAAAATAAAATTACAAAAAGATGATATAATAACATTTGAAACAAATTATAAATTAATAGAAGGTTATTTAGATATTAGCGGATTTTAAAAAAATATAATTCTTATAATTAGTATTATATATTAATATTAATGGATCACATTGATAATTTTAGTTTAACTAAACTATCGTTTAAAAAATCAAAAAAAAATTCTGCTGATAAATATTCTAAAAAAAAATTATTATCAGAAATGATTTCAACAAAAAGTTATTTATCAAATTATAGAAATAAAATTATAAATTCATTTATATTATTTGGATGCTGGAATCATATTGATTGTTCTTCCAAAAATAGTCCTATATTTAGAGATATTATTATAAAACAAGCAAAAAAAGAGCCTGAAAAATTATTAATTATTGCTGGTGATAATTGGTATTCACAAAATTATGTTACTAACAATATATCTTATAAATATTATCCATTTACTACATTAACATCAGGGTATTCATTATTATTAAATAATTCAAATAAAGAATTTGATATAATTTTAGGTAATCATGATGAAAACAATGATAATATTATAAATAATGATAATCCACAATTAAAAAGAGACTGTATGTTAAAAGTACAAAAATATGTTATTGAAAAAATAGCAAAAAAAAAACCAATATATAAAATACCTTCATTAGAAGAATTACAAAATATTACTATTGATAATATGTTTATTAATAATATTAATTTATTAACATGTATTGATAAACCAATTATAAAAGAATTATCTAAAGGAGTTTATATTATATATATAAATACTAATTTATTTGATAATTATACTTATAAAAATAAAAGTATCGATACAAATAATATTTCTATGCGTTATATGTTATCATATATAACTTATATTACTAAAATATTAAAAATATTTAAACCTAAATTATTATTTGTTACTGGACACAATCCACTTATTGCATATAGAAAAAAATCTTATCATAAATTAAATAAAATATATGATGACGAGGTGGGTGGTGGTGCACATATTATGAAAATTTTAATTAATGAATTAAATAAATATAAAACAATATATTTATGTGCAGATATTCACAATTTTAATATTGCTTTATTAAATAATAATTTAGGAACAATTATTTCAGGTACAGGTGGTGGATCACCTGATATTGAAGATTTTGAAGGTAAAATTGATAATATATTATTATCACCAAACGATGATATATTTAATATTTCAGATCATTATATATATAATGCATATGGATATACTAAAATTAAATATGATAAAAATTATAACGTGTATGTAACATATAAACAATTATTTAATGCAAATAAGGATACTAAATTTGAAAATAAAGTAATAAACAAAGGTATTAAAACATATAAATTCAAATTTATCAATAATGAAAAAGGTTGGGAATTGAAAAAAATGAAAGATAGAATTTCTGATAAAAAAATTGAATTAAATATTCCTTTATTAATAAATCAAAAAAATAAATACTGTAAAATTTTAAAATCTAATAGAAAAGATAATATAACAGCATTAATATCATTAAATCAACTGGTGAAATCAACTAAATTAAATTATAAATATTTAAATAATGATCCAAATACACCATTATTATGTTTTTATAAAAAAAAACAGTTGAAAAATAAATCAATTAAAAAATAAAAAATATATATTATTAGTAGTCTAAGAAGATATTAAATGGAAGCATTAAATACTATTTTATTAATTTTAATTTTATTAATTTTAATATATTGCATGTTTAAAGTAAAAATAAAAACCAGAGAAAATTTTTTTAAAAAGAAAGGTAGTTACTACCCGGGCACGAAAGTTCGTTTACATAAACCCGGAATGGGACATGAATGGAAAGAATCAGAATTCGCTAAGCAAAAGAAGCTACATCCAGTAAGAGTCGTTAAAAGTGGACCCAAATACCCTCACAAAACGATATCGAAACCAAAATCGAAATCATGTTTTTGTACTAATGGTACTGCTGTAAGTGATGTAATATGTCCTGGAAAAGGACTAGAACAATGTAGAAAATGTAATACAAATTATAGACTTGCTAATGTTTGTCTTCAAAATTAAAAAAATATTAATTATAATTAATAATGATGATTAAATGTCATTGATGGGATTTGAACCCATGCGTACATAAGTACAGCAGAACTTGAGTCTGCCCCCTTAGACCACTCGGGCACAATGACATATTCAAAATTATGAATTATGATTAATAAAAAAATAATTATTTTTAAAATTAATAAATATAACCTTTATTTATGGATTTGTCATCAGTGGGGTTCGAACCCACGAGTGCTATGCACATCAGATCTTAAGTCTGACCCCTTAGACCGCTCGGGCATGATGACATACTCAAAATTATGAGTTATATTTATTATAAAAAAAATTTAAATATATCAAATAATAATTTTATATGCATAATCTATTTACATATTTATTATTCATATATATATATATATATATCTTTATATAATTTTATTTTTGAAAAAACAATAATATATTCAATAAATTTAAAATAGCATCTAGTTCTCTTATTTTTGAGATTAAAATATCAATTTCATTATTTAATGTATTTATTTTTTTTCTTTTATCTAATTCTATCTTAATATTATCTTTATTTGTTGATATTTCAATTGTTTTTACATTTTTAATATCAAGATATATATTTTCTCCTATTATTATATTTTTAATTTTTACATCATCATTATTAATATAAGTATTATTATTTTTAATTTCATTAATTTCATTAATATCATTTATAATATTCAAACTATCATTAACAAATCTTTCTAATGTTTCTGTATTAGATGCTGAAATATTTTGTAATATTCTTTGTGATTTTCGTGAATAAACAAGAGCTTTTACATATAAATTCCTCTTATCATTTAAACATTTGGAATTAATAATATTAAAATCATTTTTAATATTTTTTTTACCATTATTCATATTTAATTTGAATGATAATGAATATGTAATAAAATTACATAATAATAATAATAGAAATTTTTTATTCATAATATCTAATCTCCAGATATATATAAATTATTTATATTATTTTCATTTTTTTATTTTATTACTATCTTAAAAATAATTATAATATAATTCATTGTTTTTAATAATTTTATTAAAAATTTCTAAATTTTTATTATAATTCTCATTATATTTTTCATAATTATTATAATATTCATAATTTTTTTTCTTTTTAATTGAAGAAATATATTTCTCTTTTAATAAAAAATATAATAACTTTATTATATATACAATAAACATTGTAAATATAACAATTGAATAAAAATCTAGAATATTTTTAATTAATTGAAACATAGATAATTATAATTCAATAAACATTTTATCATTTTTTAAATTATTTAATTTTAATTATTTTTAATACGTTCTAATATTTTATTTCGCCAATAATCTATTAAGAGAATGTCTTTATTAATATAATTTTCTTTTTCATTATATCCAATAACTTTTTTTTCATTAATAATATTTATAATATTATTTATATCTGAATATATCATATTATTTTCAAATATTTCTTTATAATTTATGTTAGATATTGGAATTGAATTTAAACCAATACATTCATAATGACGAAAACAATCATCTCTATCTCCACTTGTAGATATAGTAAATTTACTTTCTAAAATTTTATTTAAGTATTCATTATAAGGTAAGCATTTATTTTTTACATTATTAAATATAGAATGTCTTCTTATGTGATTATTTGCTAGTGATCCATGTATTACAAATGGTGAATTAAAACAAAAATTAGTTTTTGTGTCATTATTTAATATTTTATTGTAATTATTCTTTACAAAATTCATATACTTATTAACATCATGTTGACGTATTCCATATGGAAATCCCATATATTTTTTATGATTTTGATAAATAGGATTATGTGATATCCATAGAATAAGTTTATTATTATTTATAAAATCATCTGTCATTTTATTTCTACTAATTTCAGGAATATTTAAATGAAATTGAGATGTTATTACTACTATTTTACATTTTATTTGTGGCAATATATCATTTACAAAATTATTAAATAAAGCAACTTGAACTTGAATTATATCCCCTTCTTTTATTTTATCAAAATTTTTATTTAAATATAAATCATTTGTATCTTTATTTATTAATTCTTTTATATCAACTTCTATATATTGACCATATCCTTTATATATTTCTGTTGAATAATGATGATCACATATTAAATATGGTGCAATTGGTGTAATAATATATTTCAAATAATTATCACAATTCAAATTAATAATTTTATCCATTTATTATATAAAACTAATATTATTTTTTTAAATCAATTGATACAAATCCTTTATTTTCAAACATACCTAAAGGACACCAATTAGGTGTTTTATTTAAATAATATATTTTTGAATAAAAACCTAAATATCCTATTACAGCAGAATATGAACCATGTGATAATATAATATTTTTACAAGTACTACCGAACTGAATTGTTTCAACTGGATTTTTGTTAATAAAAATAGCATTCGGATATAAAGTTTTTATTTTTCTTATTAATTCATCATTAAAATTATCAGAACCTATATATATATTATCATAATTCAATAACTTAATACAATGTAAATAATAATCTATTCCTACATTATGTTGTTTAGCATCTGTTAATCTAATGTGAATAAATAAATCATTATTATTATTATAACGTTCTTTATATGGATTTTTTTCTATTATATCTTTCATATTATCTTTTAAATGTTTATGTAAAATAGTAGTTATTTCTTCCGTTTGAAAATAACCTTTCATTAGATCAAAATTAGCATTATTTATAATATTATTATTATAATAATTCATATAATTATTTTCATTTATTAATATATTTTCATTATATTTTTTATTACCATTAAATAATTTTATTCCTAATTTATTATTTATATTATCATAATTTGAATAATCTGTATATAAATCGTATTTTTCTGCAAGTTTACTCAATGCTAAATTCCGTATAACTTGATTACATAATCTCCCATTTTGTTCTGTTGTTTTTGACATATCTATTAGATATCTAATATTTTTTTAAATTATTTTTAATCACATTATTTATTTATAAATCATTTTATATTCTAATTCATTTTCTAATTCAATTTCAAATTCATTTTTTAAATAATAATTTAATAAATATTCAGTATTTTTTTTATTTTTATCAATATATAAATTAATTGGTTTTTTTAAAATTTTTTTTGAAGTATCTATTAATTGTTTTGCTATACCTTTTCTACGATATTCTATATCTGTACATATTTGATTTAATAAATTATCATAAATTCCTAAAAATCCAATAATTTCTTTATTTTTTTTATAAATTATAACAGTTTTATAATCATTAAAACGATTTTTTTCAAAATTTGCATTTATTATTTGATTACAATTATATATTTCATTATTTGTTAAACTTGTTACAGGTTTAATTGATATCATTTATTTAAATACTAATAAAAAAAATGATAAATTTTTTATATAAATATTAATTATTTATATAAATACAAGATGGCGAACAATGAATATATTGATGATATTTGTTGGGATATTTTAGATATTTATTTTCAAAAAGGTGCATCATCTGAATCATGTAATCCACTTGTTAAACATCAGATAGAAAGTTATAATAAATTTCTAGATTCTACATTGGAATTTATAATTAAAGGTTTTAATCCTATTAAAATTTCTTCGCCTGTTAAAGTTGGTGATAATTCCAATAAAAACTATAAAATCAATTTAAATGTCATTGATCCTTCATTAACCAAACCATCGTATTTTTTAGCAGATGGTACACAAACTGTTATGAGTCCACATATTGCAAGAATGAATAATTTAACATATTCAAGTAATTTATATGTTAAAGTTCATTTAATAATTGAAACAACTAATAGTGATGGTATTACTGAAAAGTTTGATAAAACTGTTAATGATGTTTATATTGGCAAGATTCCTATTATGGTTAGATCTAAAGCTTGTTTTCTACATCAGATACCTGGAATTGGCGAAGAAGATAATAATGAATGCAAATATGATTATGGAGGATATTTTATTATTAATGGTAATGAAAAAGTTTTAATTTCACAAGATAGAATTAATGAAAATAAAACTTTGATTTTTAAACCAAATAATAATACTGATGGAATATATGCTGAAATTCGTTCAATGAGCGATCATAATTATTTACCACCTAAAACAACTAGTTTAAATATGACTGGTAAAGTTAATCATATGGGGCGTATTATTAGATTGAACACTTCATTTATTAGAAGTGAAATTCCTGTATTTATTATGTTTAGAGCTCTTGGTATTATTAGTGATAAAGAAATTATCGAACATATTGTTTATGATATTGATGATCCCAATAATGCAAAAATTATGAATGAATTAATGGCATGTTGTGAAGATGCATGTGATATTCATACAAAAGAACAAGCAGAAAATGTTTTAATTCGTATAATGTCTGGTACTAATAACAAAACATTAGATCATACATCATTGTTACATACAAATTTAATAAATGATTTTCTACCACATGTTGGTAAAAGTTATAGAAGAAAAGGTGTATATTTAGGATTCATGATTAGAAAGATGATTAAAATCCATCTTGGCTTAATTGATTTTGATAACAGAGATTCATATATGAATAAAAGGATCGATACACCTGGTATTTTAATGAGTAATTTATTCAGACAATGTTATGGTAAAATGACCAAAGAAATTAAAGGACTTATTGAAAGAGAGTTAAGTTTATGGAGAGCAAATCAAACTCAACAAAATTCTATTGATACAATTACTGATAATAATATTCATAGATATTTTAAACAATCTTTATTGGATTCATGGTTAAAATACTCATTATCAACAGGAAATTGGGGTATTAAAAGTATTGGTAGTTTTCAAAATATTAAACAAGGTGTATCACAAGTTTTAAATAGAATGTCATATGCGAGTACATTGTCTCATCTTCGCAGAATTAATACTTCTATGGAAAAAAATGGTAAATTAGTACAACCTCGTAAATTAGATAATTCTCAATTTGGTATGATATGTCCTGCAGAAACACCAGAAGGAGCTTCTGTTGGATTAGTTAAAAATATGGCTCTAAGTACTAATATTTCACTAGCAATGAGTAGTGTTTTTATTAGAGAATTATTATTAGATTTTGGTGTAGTTATTTTCAATGATTTATATAATTATGTTTCTAATAAAGATTTTAATAATCATTGGAATATGAGTGATTATCTTAAAAATTTAGGAAACAATAAAAATGTTGTAGTTCAAATTAATGGTGATATTATTGGTTATCACACTGATCCCGTAGTTCTATTTAATAAACTAAAACATTATAAACGTTGTGGTATTATTTATCCAATGACATCCATAATATGGAATATTAAAGATAACCTCATTATCATTAGTACAGAAGCAGGTAGAATGTTTAGACCTCTTTTAATAGTTGATATTGATAAAAATACAGGTAAAAGAGAATTAAGAATTCTTAAAATGTTAAGAGAAAGAAAGCAAACTTGGAATGAATTTTCAAAAGATAAATCTTTTGAAACATTTATTGCACCATGTGCTGGATGTAATATCATTAATCATGATTATGATAAATATGAAGAAGGTTTTATAGAATATTTAGACACAGATGAAATTAATTTTGCAATGCTTTCTATGAATTATTTAGAATTAGAAAAAGGTATGAAAGGTACCTCATATCCACCTTTCTATACTCATTGTGAAATTCATCCAAGTTTAATCAATGGTATTTTAGGTGTTAATATTCCATTTAGCGATCATAACCAATCTCCTAGAAATTGTTATCAATGTTTATCACAAAATGAAACAGTTTTATTAAGTAATGGTGATTTTGTTAAAATTAAAGATATTTCCATTGGTGATAAGGTTGTTTGTTTTAATCCTGAAACAAAAAAAACAGAACATACAACAGTAATTAATCATTATAATAGAATTACAAATAAAATCGTATATGATATTAATACTATTAGTGGAAGAATTATTACTGCTACAAATGATCATAAATTTATAACTAATTCGGGTTGGTTAGAAGTTCAAAATTTTGATATAAATACAAAAATTGGTATTTATATGAATATCAAAGATAATAAAATTAATAACATATTTGATAATATTAATCACGAAATATTATTAAATAATACTGATTTGAATTTAAATATTAAAGATACTAATAATATTTATTATACAAAAGCATTATTACCATTAGATAATAATAATATTAAATTACCAATTATTGCAAGATTATGTGGATATTATTATGTAAATGAACTTAATTTTGATAATGAAAATGATAAATTAGAATTTATTAATGATGTAAAATATATTGGTTTTGAAGAATATAATATATTTGATATTAGATTTATAATTTATATTAAAAAATTATGTAATGATATATCATGGTTATCTAAATGTTCTATTTATATTAAAAAAGAATTTCTATCATCATATCTTACTGTAAATTCTAAAAAGAATTCTAAAGTTAATAGTTTTGAAAACTTTATTTCTGATACTAATTTAATTATTGATTATATTATTGATAAACAAAAAAATAATATTACTGATTACTATTATAAATTTAATATTGATTTAGAAAATAAAGAAATTGTTGATTATTTTATGAAAAATATTGGAATTAGATATAATAATAATTTATTAAAAGAAGTATTTACAGTTTATGAATATTATAATCATATTAAATTTCTTAATAATTTTAATAAAAATAATATTAATATTATATGTAATTCTTTAGACGAATGGAAGTCTAATATTACTATTGTAAATGATATATGTTTTATACCATTTAATAATAAATATATTAATAAAAATAGATTAATTTCCGATATAACAGTCCAGAGTGATAATCATAGTTTTATTGGTGGTAATGGATTTGCTGTTAGTAATTGTGCTATGGGCAAACAAGCGCTAGGTATATATATGAGTAATTTTAATAAAAGAATTGATACAATGGGAAATATTTTAAATTATCCGCAAATACCGCTTGTATATACTAAATTATCAAAATATACATATAGTAATGAATTACCTTCTGGTACAAATGCTATTGTTGCTATTATGACACATACTGGTTTTAATCAAGAAGATAGTGTTATGATTAATAAATCTTCATTAGATAGGGGTTTATTTACAAGTACTTATTACAAAGCATTTCGTGATGTTTGTAGTAAAAATCATAGTACCGGAGAAGAAGAAGAATTTATAAACCCAGATATTTCTACAACTACTAATTTAAAACCATTTAGTTATAGTAAATTATCAGATAATGGTTTTGTCAATAAAAATACTCACGTTGATGGCAATGATATTATTATTGGAAAAGTAATGCCTAAAAAAAACAATGGTCTTAAAAATAATCATGATTGTAGTACATGTATGAAAGCTAATGATGACGGTTATATTGATATGAATTATTCTAATATTAATAGTGAAGGATATAAATTTTGTAAAGTACGTGTAAGAAATAATAGAAGACCTGAAATTGGTGATAAACTTGCTAGTAGAAGTGCACAAAAGGGTACAATTGGAATGATTTATAATCATGAAGATATGCCATTCACAAAAGATGGTATTACACCTGATATTATTATGAATCCACATGCTATTCCTTCGCGTATGACTATGGCACAATTAATGGAATGTATTATGGGAAAAGCATCATGTCATATTGGTGCATCTGGTGATGCAACTCCATTTACAAATTGTTCTGTAGAAAGTATTGCAAAAGTATTAGAATTATCTGGCATGGAAAGATATGGTAATGAAATTATGTATAATGGCAGAACAGGAGAACAAATCAAAACTGAAATTTTTATTGGACCGACATATTATCAAAGATTAAAACATATGGTTACTGATAAATTACATAGCAGAGGTTCTAATGGTCCCATTGTTATGCTTACTAGACAACCTTCTGAAGGTAGAGCTAGAAATGGTGGTCTAAGATTAGGTGAAATGGAAAGAGATGCTGTATTATCTCATGGTATGAGTAATTTCTTAAAAGAAAGAATGTTAGATGTATCTGATAATTATAGATTATTCTTATGCAAAACATGTGGTATGACTGCAAATGTAAATCCAGAAAAAAATATATATAAATGTGTAAATTGTAATCAAAAAATTAATATAATTCAAACTAGAATACCATATGCATTCAAACTATTAAGTCAAGAATTATATACTATGAATATTATGATGAGATTTATATGTAATTAACTTAATTCTTTATCTTTTATCTTTGTATCATAATAATCATATAAATAATAATAATTATTTTTTGCACTATCTTTATAATCTTTTATTTCTAATAATTCATTATATTTATTATTAACTCTATATGAATTATTTATATTTATACATGCTAATCTATTTGCTTCTTTAAAATTATATTCGCAATTTAGATAATAATTTACATACTCTTCAAATATATTATTTTTTAATTCATTAAATTCACTTTTTTTATTTTCATATTCTAGATAATATCTAGCATATCTCCATGATATATCATAATATCTTTTTGTAAACTTATCATATTCATCTGAATCGACTGACATTATTTATTATTTAATATTCAAAAAAAATAATTCATTTTTTATATTTTTTATAATATAAATTTTAAATATTTTTTAGTATCTTCCCAACCATAATTAAATAATTTTTTTGATGTTTTATAATCTAAATAGTGTTTATTATTAATATCCCATTCTCTACCCCAACTATTACAATTTATATTAAATATATTATCTTCTATCTTATTTATTATTTTATTATTTTCAACATATTTAGATTTTACTTTATGTTCTGAATTAAAAGCACCATCGTAATATTTCATATTATCATATTTATAATATAATTTATTTCCAGATATATACGGTATATATGAACTACAATGACATTTATGTATTAAATCACTTATATTATTAAAATTACTAAAAACTACTTTCTCATTATTTAAAATATTATTATATTTTGTTGCAATTATATTTATATTATCATCTTCTTTTATTATCTCATTTTTATATCTATCTAATAAAATTTTAATAGTATTATTTTGAAATTTATGCATATTATATAAGTCTATTTTGGTATCTTCATTTAATTCAAATATTTTTTTCCATATATAATCATGTTGTGTTAAATCTTTTTCATATTTATATAATAAAGAGCAATATGCACCACCTGATGTACCTATTAATTTATAATTAGTAATATAATTTGTTTTTTTTATATATCCAATTGCACCTAAACTATACGGTATTAATAATCCGGTAGATCCTATATTTAATACATAATTATATCCTGATACAACGGACATATATATAAATAATATTATATATATAATTTTCATTTATTATTTTTTACTATATTTATCTTTAAGTTTTTTTAATTTGTTGTCCATTTTTGTTTTTCTATTTCTATTAATTCTTTTCTACTTCTAACATAATTAAAAAATTTTAATGCTTTATCTATATCAGAAAAGAAATTATCTAATTCATTTATATTTCTTTCTTCATCTTTACTTATTTTAACAAAATTAAGTGATTTTATTTGTGCTTTAAATTTATCTGTTATAAATACTGGTGTTTCTATAAACCATTTATCAAATATTGCTATATAATTTGTTTTATTAAGTACTATAGTTTCTACAGCACTATTACTATATACAATTGTTAATTTTTTTTCATTCATACTATATGTTATATTTGTAATTGTTTCATTTATATTTTCCATTATTTATCAAATCTAATTATATTAAATATAATTTTTTATATTTTTATATAAATATTTAAATATTAAATATTTTTAGAAATAAGATTAATATCTTTTTATAATAAGTATGAGTCTTAAATTAGGTAATGTTAGATTAGGTCAAACTGAAGAAGGGACTTCTGAGAATATTATAAAACTTGATAATTCTGATAAACTTAGTGATCTAATTTTATTACGCAATAATAATGATCCAAGTAATCAAGAATATGGTATTTATAGTAATTTAACAATACGTTATGAAAATTCTTATTTAACTGGTTATATTAATTCTAATTATATTATTACTAGTAATCCACATGCTAATGGTATTTTTGAAAGTGATGATTATATGTTTAGTATATCACATAATAATATTGATTTAAAACATAGTAATATTAATTTAAATTTTACTAATAATTTAAATATTAATAATTTATCTGATATTACAAATAATATTATTAATATTGATAATAATGATAATTCTATAAATTTTAATAATTTTGACATTCAACTCAAATTAAATGATAATAATAAATTTATTATTACAAATACTATCGATGATCTTAAACTATTTGATTTTAATAGTAATCATGCTTCTTTTCATTGTGATTTAATTGTTGATAATCTATATACCGATCATATTCATCCAACTGATATATCAAAAAATATTAGAATAGAAAATTTTGAAATTGGTAAAAATGTTTTTAATGATATTAATATTGGTAGAATTAATAATAATATAGATGAAACTATTCAAAATATTACACCATTAATTTTAAATAATAATATTTATAATAATAATTTTAATAATAATATTTTAGAAGTTCGTAAATATACACACAATACTAATAACGAACAAAATATTGATAATTTTAATACTATTTTTAAACTTGATAATAACGGTTTTATTAATATTGGCAATTGTGATGATATATATAATGAAAAAAATAATAATAGTTATATTTATATTAATAATTATGATAATGATTATGTTTCATCTAATATTCATAATTCTTCTAATGTAGAATTACTATTTAATTATAACGCTAATCATATAGGCGATTCCATTAATATTAATCAATATGGTAATTTAACTATTGGTAATAGTAATTTAAATAATGCATTATTATTTATCAATAGAAATGATGATCGATTAAATTTAGATATTAATAATTCTAATAATATAAATATTGATAATCCTTTATTATCTTTAAATATTAATTATCACACTTCTAATAATTATTTATGGTATTCTTCTCAACGCGATGATTATTATTTACAAAAAATTTTCCCTAATCCTTATTTTCAGGGAGTACCTGTCAATTTTAATAATATCAATGAAGAAGAAGAATTTTTTAATAGGTATAAAAATAATTATTCTAGTAATTTCGCTAATTTAGATGCTAATCTTTCTATTCCACTAGAAGATCCAGATTATCCTAAATTATATTATACTTATCAAAATCATAGATATTACTTTCTTCATGCACAACAAATTAGTAGAATAATTGATTATGATTATACAAAATTAAATTTACAATTAAATAATAGTTGTAATTTAAGTCTTGATGATAATAATATTTTTAATATTCTATATGATCGTTTAAATTTAAAAAATAATGAAAATGAAATTAATTATGAATATAAAGTTGAATCTTGGAATACTGCTATTGGCGACACATATAAATTAAATCATATAATTTATCCTTCTTATTTTGTATACAATAATACTCAAAATTCTTATATTAAAGATATTGAATTACGACTTTTAAATATTAGTACTGCTATTAAAACAGCTCAATATGGATTAATTACTGCAAATTTACCACAATATCTTTATCAGCATTTTATTCTTATTCCTCAAAATCTACCTACTGAAATTGATACTTCTGCTCCTATTAATATTTCGACTGATTCTGAAGTTCAAGGTGAAATAAATGAGTTAAAAAATTTTTTAGCAGAAAAAGACATATTTGAATATTCACCAAATGAAGTTAAAAATCTTATTAATAGTACTACTGATAATTATTTTAAAAAATTTACTTGTATTAAACATATTGAAAATGGTGAAGAATTATTTGCAATACATATTAGTAAAAATGTTTATAATAATTTTATTGAATTTAGACAAAGATTTAATAATTTAGAATATAATATTATTAATGAACCAAATTTCTTTGAATTTTCTAAAAATAATATATTTAATTCCGCTTTTACTTCCGATGGTACATTAACTTTTGATAATCCAAATCTTTTACCAAATACTAGTAATGTAAGTCATGGTTTCGCTTCTGAATATTCTATTTATTCAAAAAATAAAAGAGCTATTTTTAATAAAATAGAAACTGATATTATTACAACAATTGATAATAAAAATGATATTAATTTTGATAGAAAAAATATATCAAATATCGGTCAAATTTATTTTAATAATAATCAATTATTTAATTTAGAAAATTTAGATGTAATTAATATTACTAATAATAGTAATAATAATATTAATTTTAATAATGCATCTATTAATTTGAATCCAACTTTTTATGGTATTAAATGGAAAAATATTTCTATAACAACAATATCTACTAATTTTCAAAATTTATTAATTAGTAAAGCAACTGCTAATAATCTTATTCCTTATAATTATAATGATATATCTGTTTCATCGTCTGAAATTTCTGGTGAAAATATACCTATTGATTCATATATATCTATTAATATTAATGGTAATATTTTTTATTTCCTTCATAATATTCAGAATAATTTTAAATATTTAAATGAAATAACTGATATTAATTTTAAAGATTTATTAATTAATAAAGCAACTTTTAATAATACTATTTCTTATAATTCACAAGATATTATATTAAATTCTGCTGAAATAATTAATATAGGTACTACTATTTATAATAATTCAATTGTATCAATTAATATAAATAATATTACATATTTTTTTAAGCAAAATAATATTAATAATTATAATAAAATTTACCATTATGATGAATATACACAACTTAATGATTATCATAATTCTTTTATTAATATTGATTCTATTAATGATACTACTATTCGTCCTAATATATCTATTTATGGCTATAATCCTTCTTTTTCATTAAAAGTTCCTTTTAATTCTAGTTTAGAATATTTTACTGGTATAAAAAATTATGGTTTTAAAAATTTAGCACCTAATATAGGTGGTGATGATGATAAAAAAAATATTTTTGAAATTAGTTATATTGATGATTTTAACGAAAATTTTGATACTAATTTTCATGAATTAAATACTAGGCATATTTTACAACATATTTCTGATGATTATAATATAATTTCTTTAGGCGAAAATCATAACATATGCATTGATAATAGAGGTCCCGATACAATAAAATTATCAGATCCTTCTTTTGGTACTAAATGGTTAAATAATGGTGTTCAACCAAAAGCATTTATAGGTATTCAATTAAATAATCAGACACTTTATAATTTTTTACTTATTAGCAATACTTTAACTTTAGATGAATGGCAACAATGTGGTATTAATGATTTAAGTTTAACAAATTATATTATTGTAAATGGTTATTATTATTATCCTTATATCGAAACTCACTCTGAATTATTAAAACATAATTCAAGTAATTCTTCATATAAAGTATCTATTGGCATTCCTTATAATGATACTAAAATTAATAGTGATAAATTTTTATATAATTATCCTAGATATTTCAAAGAAATTGTTAAAAACACTGATTATATGTTAAATATTTATGGTAGTACAAAAATTTATGGCATTGATGGCGAAACTACTGCACTTGCTGTTAATATAAATGATATTGCGTCTTCTATTGATAATAATTATAAAATAAATGCTTCAATTGGATCTGATATATTATCTGATGTGGATAATAATACATTTAAAGTAGATGGTAATATTTATTCAGATAAAATATTTTTTAAAAATATTGAAGATAATACATATTTGAATATTTCTAATTTACATAGCAACATTGTTTCTGATTTTACCTCTAATATTTTTCCTATTGAATTAGCAAAGTCTTTTATTCATACTTCTAATTTAAATAATAATTTCACTGATGATAGTGGTACATTTAATATTGATTTAATACCATATATACCTATTTCTAATTTAGCTATCCCTGAACCACCACTTAGAAATATAAGAATCACTTCATATAATGAACCGCTTATTGATGATTATAATACTACAAGTAATTTTATATCATCATTTTCATCTATATATCAGAATATTTATACAACAGGTGACAATTCATTTCCAAATAATACACTTATTGATGATAATTTCAATGGTTATCATTTTTATAAATTTTTAAATACATCTACTGATTCATCTGTTACTAATTATAAATTACATGTTAAAGATAGTATTAATTGTGATGTTCTTATTGTTGGTGGTGGGGGTGGTTCTGGTTCAATTATAAATTATGGTACAGTATGGACATTTATTGGAAATGTTGAACCATCTGGTACAAAAATTATTAATACTGCATTAACAAATGAATTTTTTAATTTAACAACTCATAAAACTTTCACACTAAGTGAATGGAATTCATATAATATTGATTTGCCAGATGATGCATATATTGAATATTCTGGTAATTTCTTTATTCCTAGTAAAGGTGCTGGTGGTGCAGGAGGTCAAATTATTCGTTTGCAAAATATTAATATTCCTGCTAATACTGATGTCGAATTATATGTTGGTAATGGTGGCAATGGTTCTGGATCTGTAAATAATACTCCTACAAATGGTGCTAATTCTATTTTCAAAATTGATAACAATTTATTATATGTAGCACAGGGTGGCATTTCTTTAGACAATTATCACGGTCAAGGTACTGCGGGTCCAATTAATATTGCTTCATGGACTTATACTACATTTAATACTGTTTATCCTGCTATTGGGCAAAATAATATTAATAATAAATATTTCTCTGGAACAGGAGGTTCATACCAACAAATTGGAGGTTTAGGCGGTGGTGGAGGCGTTGATATAGATGGACTTACGCGTGGCGAAGGTCAAACTGGTAATGCTTTAGTAAATACAGGCGGGGGTGGCGGTCATGGTACAACAGGTTGGGGTGATGGTGCTTCTGGTATTATATTATTAAGATTTAGATATAATATTAAAAATGAATTTTATACTGAAGTTGCTGATGTAAATGATTTAACTAATACATATTTAGAATATAATTGGATTAAGGGTGAATGGGTATTAAATGAATATATTGCTGATACCTGTAATATTGTATTAACAGAATTAATTAATACATCAAATAATTTAATAAATGATATATATAATAATTCTAACTATAATGATATTACATCAAATTATTTAGATAATTATACTTCTAATTTAAATATACATAATTCAAATTATATAGATATTGTAAATTCTAATTTATTATATTTACACAATGATACATCTAATTATTTTAATGATATAAAAGATAATATTAACAATTTACACACTAGTAATATTACTGATGGTGAATTTGAAATAAATAGATTACCATTAATTCCTTTTAATAAATTTTCTAATTTAGATCTATCAACATTGTATAGTCCTAAAATTAATCATAATATTGCTGAATTTACTTCTTATTATAATTGTAATATTGATTATACTAGTACTAATAATGATGAATATTGTCAGTATTTAATATTAGAATATAATGATAATTATCAAACACAACAAACTTCATATTTTGTTGAATTTAGATATGATTGTAAAATAGATATTTTATTAGTTGGCGGTGGCGGCGGAGGAGGAGGTGTACAATCTATTAATTCTGGAGGTGGAGGTGGTGGTGCTACTATTTTTGCCAAAAATATTGATATAACTGCTGGTAAATCATATACAATGAAAGTTGGTAATGGTGGGGCTACAAAAACAGACGGTTTTGATACAGAAGCATTTGGTGTTATCGCATATGGTGGTAAAGCAGGTACAAGTGATGATGATCCAACTAAAGGTATTGGTGGAAATGGTGGTACATATAAAATAGATTCTTCACAATCTAGTGAAATTGTTGGTAAAATAGTAAGTAGTGGTATTGGTGGTAAAGGGGGTACGTCTGATAGACTTGATTCTGATAATAATAATATAATAGGCGGAGATGGTAATAATTCAGATATATTTTATAATAAAGATGATGGTATAAATACTTATTATTGGGGTGGTGGAGGTGGTGCTTCTAGATGGTATCACAATAATAACGATCAAAATGTTATTAACAATCCTCAAAATGGTATTAAATATGGTGTGTTACCAGTTGGTGGTTTAGGTGGTGGTGGAGCAGGTGGTATCAGATCTGCAACTATATCATTAGAAACAGCAAATGGTGGCATTGGATATAATAATGGTGAATCAAAAACTGCTAATTCTTTAAATGATATATTAGCAAATACGGGTGGTAATGGTGGTAAAAGTACAGGTGGTGGTGGAGGTGGTGGTTTTGATATAGATGGTAATAATATTGTGAATGGTACAGGAGGACACGGTGGATCAGGTATAATTATTATTAAATATTATAATTTAAATATTCCTTCTGAGGGTAATAGATCAAAAGGTTATTTATCATATAATTATAATTCTTATTTATGGGAAATGAATTCGCTCGATTTAATTAATTTAGATATTGATTTAACTAGTGTGGATACTAATTTACTAAATACATCTAACGAATTAGTAAATTATGTTCAAGAACAATTTAATATGCATGGCGGTATTGTTAATTATAGTGCTGTTCCATTATCTTTTATAACTAATAATTCACTTACAAATAATGTAATTGGAGCACAAAATATTATTGGTTATATGGGAAAAACTTCAAATATTGATAATACATTAACATCATCTGAGTTAATATCACAAGGTTGGGTAGATGGTGTTGGTTTAATTAATTTACCAACTGATGCATACAGCGATCCAAATAATATTTATTATCCATTATTAATAAAAGGTGAAAAATTTGCAAATAATAGTATTGCAAATAATAATATAGCTGATAATACGATTACTTCTGATAAATTATATGGACAAATATCTGGTGATAAAATTGCTAATGGAACTATAGCATTTTCAAGTATTTCTGGAAATTTAACTAATTCTATTAATATTATTCATGATGGTTCTTCATTAATTGATATTAGTTTAATTACTTCAGCAAATTTAAGTGTTGATATTTTAGATTTTACTGGTGATAAAAAAATAGGTGGTTTAACATATATTACATCTTCCCAAGATAATTTAGTTAAAATACCATTTGATAGATTAACAGATATTAGTATTGATATAATACATATTGATATATCTACTAATATATCTGGTATAACTAAAATAACATCTTCTGATAATTCTATACCTTTAAGTATATTAACTGATATTGAATTAGATGTAATTAATATACAAAATTATGGTAATACCGATTTTGAATTGCCACCAATTACATTATTAGGATCAATTAATAAAGATTATATTTCAACAGTTTATGTACCCACGAGTAATGTTGATTCTTCATCATTATTACATACAAATGTTATTTTAACTGGTAGTGAAAAAATAGCACCCAATATTATTGCAAATTTAAATTTATCAGCAGAACAAATTGATACAAGTGGTACATCATATTTACAAAATGTAACACTTAATTTTGATCAATCTAAATTAGATCCTAGTGTTTTAGCAAATATACAAGTTAGACCTGAAGATATTGCATTTAAGGAAAGATCTTTAATTGTAGATATAAATACTACATATATACCATCTGGTTTAAATTGGATTTATTTCGGAACAACTGAACCTTCTTATGGTAGAAAATTAAATGATCAATCATATGCTAACATTGCAAATCTTATATCTGATTTAAGTCCTAATAATTATAAAACCACTTTTACTTTATCTGAATGGAATAGTTTTAATATTACTGATTTAAAACACAATGATTATATTGAAGTTGATGTAAGTGGTATATTACATTATTTTATACCTGAAAGAGGTTTATTGAATCCTGCAACATTAAGTAATATTGAATTATATCCAACTGATTTAGATACATTTGATAATAATTTTACATGGAAAATAGCAAAAGCACATATAGACACTTCTTCTGTTAAATTAAATCCATTGTTTTTAAGTAATATAGAATTAAAACCAGATGATTTAGATCAACAAAAAGATGCTAATAATAATTATATAAATAAATTAGAAAATGTTTCAATTGATACTTCTTCATTAAAATTAGATCCAGCATTAATTGGTGATTTAATTTTAACACCAGATCAATTAAATACTGCTAATTCATTATCATCTGTTACATTATCTACACCTATACCAGACCAAAGTATTAATCCATCATTAATTAATCCAAGTTCTGTTACTATTAATGCTTCACAACTAAAAACTGGTTTAATTGATTCTACAAATCCGATATTAGGTTATCATCAATTTTCTTCAACACAAATGATTAATTTTGCCGATAATTCAATTGATCCAACTTTAATACCTATTAATACACAAATTAGTGGTAATATGCTTATTACTTCTGATTCAACAAAAAAAATACAAAGTCCAGATATTACTGGTACTATCGATACTGCTGTCATTGGCGATGGTGCAACAATTACAAATACAGCTAATATAACTTCAACTACTGGTGCAAAAATAAATAACGTTAATATTGCAAGTACTATTGATGTATCTGTTATTAATAACGCAACTATTACAGATGGTAATAATATAACTACTTCTCAAGGTGTTACAAAAATAGGTGGTAGGGCATATATTTATGGTGATATTCCTATTAATATAATAGATGATGCAACTATTGATATAGATGGTGTAACAACAACTATAAATACTTCTTCTGGATTACATTTCTCAGGAGTTTCGTCTATTTTTGGTAATATTAATGCAAGTTTTATAAATAATCCTGCTATAACTATTGATAATACTACTACATCATTAACACCTGGTTCAACATTTTCTGGAGATGTAACATTAACAGGAACTATCAATGCTAGTCATATTAGTTCACCAATTTCATTACAATTAGTTGATGGTGCTAGTTTAGATGGCGCTGATATAACAAATGATACAATTACATCTGATAAATTATCAAATAATTTAACATTAAATGTATCATCTATAACATTTAATGATTCTACAGTTATGAATAGTGCTATTTCAAGTGATATATTAACAGGTACTGAAATAGCGAATTTATATATATCTAAAGCAAATTATCAAGGATATTTTAATGAACCTTCAATAAATAATAAATTTAATATTAATTTATATAATACTTCAACAACATCTTGGAATGTAATTGAAACTCCACTATATATGTATGATTCTTCTAAAATGTCTATATCTACATTTTTACCTTTTTCTAGTTTTAAAGATAATGAATCGATTTTAACTATTAATTCTAAAAATAATAATTCTAAAATAATTATCGCATCTTATTACACTTCTGATTTTGGCACTGGCAATATAGGTGTTAAAGATAATTATTTATCATCTCATGGTGGTTCAATTATAAGTGTTGGTAATTCGAGATTAAGTATTATTGTTTATCCAAATGGTATTGGTAATGCTGCTTATAATGCTATGGAATTCAGTGATACAGCAAATTATTCACATTCTGAATTACATATACCTAAAATAATATTTTCGGATGGCACAGAAATGACAACAGCGGCCATTAGTTTATTAGATACAAATAAACAATTAATAATGAATAATGCTGTTTCTGGATTTAATTATGTTGATACACAACCAACAGGTGAAGGATTTATACATTGTAATGGTTTACACGCACAATTTGATATAACTGCATATTCAACTACAACACAATCTGATGAAAGATTAAAAAAAGATATCAAAAAGATTGATTATGATAATGAATTATTAAAATTGAATCCAGTTAGTTTTAAATGGAATGATGTAAATAAATCTAATACAAGTAATGTAGGTTTTATAGCACAAGAAATAGAAACAATCTTTCCTGAACTAGTTAAAAATGGTATTGATGATTATAAATCAGTTAATTATACAGGTTTAATACCATATTTAGTGAAACATATACAAAAATTAGAAGAAAGAATTCAAATTCTTGAAAAAAAATAAACAAGTATTCATTTATAGACGATTAAAAAAGTACATTTCTTTATTTTTTATTTTTTTTATAAAGGGTTTTTAAAATTTTAAAATTTTTTATGAAATGTACTTTTTTTTATTATATTAAATATTGTTAAAAAATTGATAAATTATTCATAATTAATATATATATAATGATAGATTTTCTTAATTTAGACAATGATATTATTGATATTATTCTTAATATTAGAGTAAATAATTTAGCATTAGATATAGATAATATATATAATAAAATAAATAAATTGGAAGTATTACTAAGACCTTTATCAATTGATAAGGATTTATATACTTGCAAAAATTATAAAAAATGGACTAGAGATGATATATATATAATATCATATGATTGTGTATATTATTGTATGTTTAATTTTCTATATAGTAGATTGGAAGGTGATATTATATTACTTAATAAATATGATATAAATTATGGAGATGAAATTGGTATTGATTTTAAAAGTAAAATATTAAAAAATCCAACATATTTTGAAATTTTAATAGAATTTAATAAATCAGTAAAAATAACAGGCGACACACATTATAATATTTATTTAGAAGGTTTAGAACAAATAGATAAAAATACATTACAAAAGGATTTTAATATTAAATATAAAAAGGATATTATATATTATAAATTTTTAACTGGTATTTAATTATTTAGAATATTTATATAATTATTCATATTATGACTATATAAATTATGATCAAAATTTAATATGTATATAAAAAATCTTTTTACTGAAATATAAGCTTTATTTGGTTTAATATATATTTTATTTTTTTTAAAATAAATACAACTGCATATATGTATATAATTACCATTTAAAGGCCATTTAGGAACTGGATCACCAGAAATTACAATTCTATGAGTACTAATATTATAATTGTTATATAAAGTTACAAATTTTTTATCACCAACTCTAGGAGAACCAAATGTAACACAAGTTATATTTTTATTATATATATTATCACATAAATCAAAAGAACAAATAGTAGCAAGTGCACCACCTAAACTATGACCACAAATAACAATATTATTATAAGTGTTATTTTTCATAATATATGGTATAATGTTATTTTTAACAGAATTATATTGTGTATAAAAACCATTGTGAATTTTAAATTTATTATTGTTTTTTTCATATTCAATTAATCTACTGTCTAAATTAATTTTCCAATCTTGTAAAGATGAAGTACCTCTAAAACAAATATATAAGGTATTATTATTATTTAAAATATTTACTTGTGTATCATAATTTTTATTAGATATTTGTGGTTTTATATGATATGATTCTTTTGATAATTTAGAACAATATTTATATAGATTTCGATGTTTATTAATATTAGTTTCAATTAATAATGGATTTGTAAATTGAAAGAAAGCATTAATATATACAGCATAAGTTATGAAAACTGCTATAATAATTTTATACATTCTATATTATATATTTTGATTATTATCTTCAAAGAAACATATTTTAATAAAATATCCCATAAATGAAATAATTAAAATTATACATCCAATAACAATGTACCTATCATAATTTTCTGGTATAGAATCAAAACTTGTAATATTACTATAATTCATATATAATTAGGATAAAAATATATTTTTAAATAAAAAAAAAAGTACATTTCGTTATTTTTATAAAAATTTTAAAAACCTTTTATAAATTTTAAATTTTTTTATGAAATGTACTTTTTTTATAAAAACTAATATATTAATACGTTAATTGTATAGATTTATATAGTTAATAAAAAAACATATAGATATTATATATATAAATATGTGTTTTATTTTCACACTATTTTGAGTGATTTGGGGTGACATTTCCAATGTAAAGTGATTCCTTTATAGACAACATCAACACCAATTTTAGTAGTATTATGGAGATTGGAAACAGATCCATCATACAAAGTTTTTTTGTATATAAATTGAACCTTATCACCGATATGAAAATCATTAACGGAAGTGGGTTGATTATTTTTCTGTAGATTATTGGCGATAATATCAAAATTATCAGAGGAGATGATATCGAGAAAGAGATTTTGTTTGCGAAGACGAGAGATCTCATCTTTGAGACGAATATTTTCTTCACGCAAAGCGTCAAGAGGGGAATGGGTCATTGTGCGAATCGTTGGTTGAATCAGCGCGATGGTCTCTGTTTCCTTGAGTTGCGTCATTTTTT
>Ga0066371_10000034_pt1 | contig 27500 bp, 14 predicted proteins | sample Knorr_S15_td_DCM_FD_71214 | JGI IMG/M metagenome (GOLD analysis project Ga0066371, IMG submission 71214) | Marine microbial communities from Southern Atlantic Ocean transect - Knorr_S15_td_DCM_ad_63m_LV_B | ecosystem: Environmental > Aquatic > Marine > Oceanic | place: Southern Atlantic ocean... | reverse complement strand
TATCTTCATACTGTGTAATTTGAGAATTAATTGTTGTACCACTTATACTAATACCACTACCTGCTGTATATGTAGTATCAGTTGTCTCTATTGCTACGCCATTAATTTTAAAACTAGAACCAGAACTAATATTAATATCACCGTCAACATCTAGTTTTGATCCTGGTGTTGTAGTTCCGATACCTACATTACCAATTGGATTAATAGTAAATACTTGATTAGCATATTTATTAATTACTTGTATTATATCATAACTATTAGTATCATGTGTAATTTTTAATGCAACTGCGTCAAGACCTGAACTTTGTATATGAAGACTTTCTGTGGTATAATCATCAGTATGAATAGTTGTTGTAGAACCAGTTACATTTAGATCAGTTACAGTTAATTCACCGGTAATAGTTAAATCGCTCTTTAATTTAATATTTCCAGATTCAATAATTTCAATATTAGAAGTTTTAGATTCAATTTTATGTAAATAATTAGATGTATCAACAATATAAGTTTCGTTATTTGTTATTCTAGTATCTAAAGCACTAATATCTGTATCATTATCAGTTATTCTAGTATCTAAAGCACTAATATCTGTATCATTATCAGTTATTCTAGTATCTAATGCACTAATATCAGTAATAAATTTAGTATCAATGTTATTGATGTGATTTGATGTATTTAAAATATTAGTAGCATGAGATGTAAAAGTTTCTTTAATATTATTATCATTATTTACTAATGTATTTAATTCATTTTTTGAAATACTATTTATATTTCCATCAAATGTAATATTACCTGGTATGTTAACATAATTATTATTTAATTCAATAACATTTGTTTTAATCTCTGTATCTTCATCATATAAACTAATTGAAGCTTCATTAGATGTTAATTCAAAAATCAAAGAATTACTTCCGGAATTATTATCAAAAGCATTATATGCATTTAATAATAATTTATTAGATATAGTTTTTGATGTTAGAACACCAACTTCTTGATTAGAAGTAATTACAGATAATTTTTTTAACATTTTTATGTATATCTATTCTAATTAATTAAAATTATTATTTTGTTTATAAATAAAACTCAAAAATAAAAAATTAATAATATACTAATTTAATTTTTTTAGGATCAAAACTTCCCATACCTTCGTTCTTATTCCAATAACTAGCATTGGCTTCTGGACTATTCCATGATGTTTCATGTATAAAATTACCACTTTTATCTACTGCATATTTTTCTCTTTTTTTTTGTTCTGCAGTTAATTGACTATCAGGTGTATCATCTGAAATTGTAGTATCTATTGTTTGTACTTTATCCAATTCAGCAGTCCTTAACCATCTATCTTTTGGTGTATCTGGAATATTCCATTTACCTCCATCAGTTGCTGAACAACCATATCGTGCTACATCAGTATATTGTCTCCCGTCTATTAATAAATATTTTCTATTACAACCACCAATTCTAGTATCACGATCATTAGAGAAAGTATTTTCTGTATTATATATGTATTTTTCACATTTTTTAGTATATTTATTATAACCACCCCATGCTCTTCTTGGTAAAGATTGAGTAGTACTTGCCCATCGTGCTCTTTCATCATAATTAATTTGAACAGGTGTTTGGCATTTTTCTGGATCACATTTCATTTGACCATCTCTTTTACAAGCATTACTACTTCTATGTTCATTTCCCAGGAGTTGTGGAGTATTAGCTTCAATTGGTCTAAAACCAAAACAGCATTTTCCAGTAGTTGTTAAATTATTTTTATCATATGTAGCGTGTTTAATACATTTATAATTTCTACCATATGCTTTAGTATTATCAGCTAATTTATCTTGATTATCTCTTAAAACATAATCGGCTTCAAATGAATATGGTTTAGAAGTAGATGTATGATGTAATCTATGAGTAACACTTTTATGTTTATTTTTATCTAAAACATTTGGTTTTAGAGTTGGACTCAAATAAGTATTTATATTATCTACATCAGGCATATTATCCCATTTGCCAATCCATTCAACAGCACAATCTGCATCTGTTGTACAATTAATACCGGTATCATTTGTATTAGTAGAACCACGCGCTGGATCTTGCCAGGGACCTTTACCAGAATAACATTTATGGCATTTACCAACACGTGAAATTTCTTTTCTGCCACCACCTGCATTAAATTTTATACCCATACCTAATTCTCTAAATGCACCATCATAACAAGCACTATCTGAATTATCTGGTTTCTGAGGATCAAAACAAGCACATTCTTTTTCCTTTTTAATACATTTTCCGACAGGTGGAGGACAACCCATCCCAAGAGCACAAGTTCGACCTGTAGGTATTTTCATTTCTAAAATATAACCATCATTACAAGATTTACAATTAATTTCACCATCATTTAGAGGATATTTATTTGAAAATGGTTTGTAATATATATCATTAGTCGCTTTAATAAAATGACGATTTGTAATTTTTATACCCTTATTATCAAATGATTCTGATATATCTAACCATTCTTTATTTGTAAAAGATGTTTTAGTATCTAATAATGCAGATAATACACTATTTTTTAATTCAGTTCCTGTTGGTTTTTCTAAACCTACGGGAACCCATATATTAGAATTTACATATCCATCAGTATTTGAATAATTAACATGATGAGCAATTCCATTAGGACAAGAAAAATTATTTTTAGGTACTTTACAACCTAAAAATTTAGAATCTTCCAAATGTTTTTGTGTAATTGGTTCTCCAACAGCCGCTGTTCTTGGTATATAATTATCTTTACAATAATTTTTAATATTACCATTCTCTTCTCTCCAAAAAGAACGATCATCTGAACCACGACATTTTATAGGTTGCTGTTTAGTGCATCCAGTATAAACATCAATACGTGAAGGCCATTTTAAAGGTTCTCCAGTACTTAAATTATATACCATACCATGGGGCCAACCTCCAGGACATTCACATCTCTGTACATTTTCTTCTTTTTCATGTAATATTTTTTCTGATTCAGTTCTAGTATCACCACCACTAGAATTAAATGAATTTTGCGTTCCAGCTAAATTTTTATTATAATTATTAGAATGTGTATTTTCAGCACACATACTCTTATCAGTAGCATTACCACCACATGCACCACATGCATCTAATTTAGCATTACCGCCACAAACGCCTTGACAATCTATTTCTTGAAGATGGCAACAATTACCATTCTTATCCATATTTTCTGCTTCACAACAAACAGGTTTACCATCTTTATTTAATGTTTTTTGAATTTTCGTATATCTACATGCAGAAGAATCTTGATTAACTTTTAATATATCGGCTTCTTTTTTTACTTTATTAATTAACTGCTCATACCATTTATCACTAATTGTTTTTGCATTAAGATAATTATTTAATGCTTTTGGAATATTATCTGATAAAGTATCTAATTCTTTTTGTTTAAAATTAGTAGTTGTAGGCCAAACAATTTTATTTGTTGCACCTAAATATGATGACTGTTCTATAACTTGTTTACGTAATTCAAGTATATTATTATATTGTATTTGTAAAGAATTATAACTTTTAAAATAATTAGTTGTAATATCTAAATGATTAATATAAGAATTCAAAGAAGATTTTAGTTCATCATTTATCTCATAAATTCCTGTTATAGATGCATCATAACCCGTATATGGAGATTTATCTTCTGACTTTATAGATTTTAAAGTATTAAAATTAACTGTCATATCACCATTTTCTTTTCTTTTATTACTTATTAAATGATTATATAATGCCATTGTTGCAATATGACGATATTTGATACTAACAAAACTATTATCCTTGTTTCTTAATTCTTTAGAATTCAATTCTGGATCAGGATAAGCACTTTCTAATTTATAATAATCATCAGATGGTCCACTTGCTAATTTTTCAAATTCTTCTTTGTTTTTTTTCGCTTTTTTTGCTTGTTCTATTCTAAATGCTTGTTTTTCTGCAAGTAAAGCTTCATCATCAATTAATTTTTTTTGTAAAATTATAGTTTCATATGTCTTTATCAAATTATTTTTTTTATCGTCTTCCAATTGTTGTTTCTTTCTTTCTGCTTCTTTTTTCTTTTCTAATAATAATTGCTCTGCTTCTTTAGCAGCCTCAATTGCTTCATTTCTAGCAGCAACTGCAGCCGCTTCTTCTTCTTCCTTCCTTTTTTTTTCTCTAAGAATAGCTTCTTCTTGTAATTTTTTTAGTCTGAATTCTCTAGCAATTCTTCTTGCTTCTATAATAGCAAGTTCTCTATCACGTCTTTCTTGTTCTAAGGCTGCTCTTCTTTCAGCTTTCCTTTTTGCTTCTAATTTAAGTCTATCGTTTATCTTTTTTTGATCTATTTCCCATTGCTTCTTTGCAAACAATTCATCAGCAATAGCTTTTAAACGTATTCTTTCTTCTTCTTCTTTCTCTTCTTGCAATTTTTCTTCCCTTTCCTTTTGTTCTTTTATTTTTTGCTCTTCTAGTTTTATATTTTGTTCTGCGGCTATTCTTTCTGTTTCTGCTTTTTTTCTTTCTTTTTCTTCTTCTTTTAACATATCATTACCAATTTTTTGTATATTTTGTATTTCTATTCTTACTTTTTCACTTTCTTCAATAATTTCTTTCTCTGTTTTTATCATTTCATCTATTTTAATTATACTTACGAAAGGAACAATAGTAACTTTACCATCTGGTCTAATTGTTTTTACTTGATTTACTATTATTTTCGTATCAACTTTTCTAGTATTTTTAACCGCTTTATGAACTTGATCTAATTTATTATCAATAGTTTTTGCATCCAAATTGGCAGCTAATGTTTTACCTCCTAATTTAACAGTTGATGTAGAATTTGTTACATTTTTATCAACTTTATATTTAGGATTATAATCATTACAAGTTTTTATTTTGCTATCACATTTTGAATTACGAGAATATCTATATAATGATTCATCAGACCATAAACCAGATTCTGTTGGACCACAAAATCCGTAACTACTACAATATTGTGGTTTACCATTTCTAGTACAACAGGGTTTATAGCACTTTTGATCTATAATATTACCACATGTACCATCTGTACTACAATCAGTACAAGCTTTACCACTAACAACATTTTTAGTAATAATATCAACATTATGAATATCTTTAGAAAGTTTTTCAGCTTTTTTTCTATTTTCCAATTTTTTAATACTCGAAACAGATTTTTCTTTTGCTTCATTAATATCTTTAGCCTGGTCTATAACTTTTAATTTATATGCTACATTAGCATTATTAACTTTAGTATTTTGTGTTATAGATTCTGTTTTTTGTGTTTTAACAGTTTCAGAAAGTTCATTTGCTTTTTTAATAGCATCTTCTTTTTCTTGTTTTCTTTGTTTTTCTAATTTTTCTTTTTCTTTTTTTTGAAATAAAATTGTTGCTAATCTATTTTCCTCTTTTATTTTCGCAATTCTTAATCTATTTGCTTCTTTTTCTTTCTCTCTCTCTATTTTATCTAACTCAATCTGCTGGTTTATTTTTTTTGTAGTTTCTTCTTTTAATTGAGCGTTTTTAACAATAAGTTCTTGATTAATTGTTTTTATTTGTTCACTATTATCTTTATATAATTCTTTGATTAATTCATCATGTCTTTTAGCTAATCGATCAATTTCTTCTTTTATATTTTCTTCAGTTTCTTGAGCTTTTTCATATTTTTTTTGAAATTTACTTAAAATATCATTATAAATTTCGGTAGAATTTTCAAGTTCTTTTTTATATGCTTCAATTTCTTGTTTAGCTTTTTTTTCTTCTTCCATTTGCTTTTTTATTTCTTCCTCAATTCGAAAATGAATTTCTATAGCAGTTGATTCTTTAAATATACTTGCTTGTAATAACCTTTCTTTAGCTTGTTTATCAAAATCTAATTCATTAAGACTATCTAATTCTCTCAAATATTCTTCTTTTAATTTTTCAATTTGAACTTCAATTATATCTATCATATCTGGATAATCACCCAAACAATTTTTACCAGTATTTTGTGGTCTTACACATTGTATTAAAAAATTATCTCTAAATATATTTTCCTTTGTTTTTTCTTTACAATTAATAGGACAGCTTGGAAATTCTGGTAATTCACCTGTTATATTTATTTTAGAGTATGTATTATAATCATCATTTTCAGGTAACGAAAGTGTAGATAAATTATTATTATGTAATGTACAATTTTTATCTACTTTATTATAAGAAAACCCACCACAATTATCTAATGATTTACATTTTTTTTTACAACTTTCTACATTACCATTATGTGTAGATTTAGTTATGTCATTAGTAGGTTGACCATTATTTATATCAATATTATAATTATATTCTAATGGTGCAAATTGATTAAATCTAATCATATAATCTCTATTTGGTTGAAAACGAAAATATTGTATTCTTTGCTTTTCTCCTTCTTTGAGATCAGGTAATGGGGGAACATCTGGATTTAATCTTTTAAATGTAGTCCATATATCATTTAAATTATCAGGTTCATCTCTACTTAACCAACTCTGTGATGTACTCATGGTATAACATTCATTATCATCTTCTTTATATACAAAACCACCACATGTATCAAAAATATTACAATTTTGTTTGCATGACTTTAAAGTATTAGCATTTTCAACCTTCGCAATAGACATATTTTCATCTGCCGTAACAGGACCACCGTCAGTTGGATCAATATAATTATTAACTGTGCTATAATTTTCAAAATTTTCAATTAAATTAAAATAACCTTTCTTATCAATAGGATTATATTGATTTTTAATTCCATCACCAAATTCATTAAATTTTTTGTAGCATTTATTTTTAACTTTTATGTAACCATTATTACATTCTACACAGCTATGTTTATTAATATCAGGGCAATTAAGTCCTGTCTTAGGTTTTCCATTCTCACATATACATGTATTTAATATGCATTTATTATTAAAATCTAATGTTGTACCTGGATTACATGATAAACATTTTTGAATAGTATTATCTTTAGCACACTCAATACTTATATCACCAATTCCATAATCACATTTGCATTTTTCTGGTTCAATAATCTTTTCAGGAATATGTGATTTATCATTATAACAATTTTTTCCCATGTTATCTTTTTCTCTTATACAATATTTATCATAATTTTTATTATAAAATAAAAATCTATTATTACACCATTCAGCACAGTTATGTGGTTTTTCAATCGGAATTGCAATAATTTCTTCTATCTTTTTAATCGTTTTAGGTTCTCTATATAATCTTTCACCTTTTTCAAAACAAGGTTTACATAATTCTAAATCTTTATTTAATATAGTACAAAAATTCATACATTTTTTTGTAACTTCAAAAAAAGCGCCATCTTTTTCAAAACATTTAGAACAATTGCCCAATGGATAGGATTGTTCATTACAATACCAAGGACATCCATCACTATGATCTTTGGGAGGAGGTGGTTGACTATATAATTTTATTATAGGTTTTTTTGTTACTACGGGTTTATAAACAGGTCGTTCTGGTTTAGGTTCAGTATATAATCTTTCGCCTTTATAAAAACATGGTTTACATTCGCCTTCCGGATTAGAAAAAATATTACAATAATCATAACATACATCTTCTGTTCCAAAATATATACCATCTTTTTCAAAACAACTTTTACATGAACCTTTTTTATCTGATTTTTTAGTACAATAATGAGGACAATTATATGATAAATCTTCAGGAATTTCAGGAGGTATAAAAGGTGTGTATTCACCTTTTGATTCAGGAAGTATATAATCTTTACTTACATAATATCTACCACCTTCTTTAAAACAATTAGCACATTTACCTACTCTTGAAGAAAATTCAGTACACGCTTCATAACATGGTTCTTTGATATTTGCAAATTTACCCCCTTTTATAAAACATGGTGCACATATACCATATCTATAAGAATCTTCTTGACACCATTCTCTACACTCATCATATTTTTCTTCTTTTTTATTATCAGATAATCTACCATCAGGTTCAAAACATTTTTTACATCTTCCTGTTTTACTCGAATATATATCACAATATTTACCACATTCTTCTTTTATATGATTAAATGGACCATCTGGTTCAAAACATTTAGCACATACACCATATCTATATGAATCTTTATTACATATACCAGGACAATCTTTAGAATGTGGTGCAGCTATTAATATTTTTGCTTTATTTAATTCCTCTTCAGTTTTTTCATATTTACCACCTTTAACAAAACATTCAGAACAAGAATCCATATTATAAAATATATCATAATCATGACAATACATAGGACATTCATTTTTGAAATATTCCTTTTTTTTATAGAATAAATAAAAAAATATAATAATTATTATTATAACTAATATATTAGGAGAATAACCTATTTTCATTTATTTTAGTATTCTAATTAATAATATTAAATAAATTAAAATTATTAATTATCTATCTTCTGGTTTAACATAGTCCATTTTAATTATTTGAAATATATCTTTTTCTGATTTTATATTAAACTCTTTTAATTTATTTGTACTAACTTCTGTAAATCCATATTCTGATAACGAATAACCCTGTTCTAATGCTTTTCTTCTCATTTTAATATTAAATTCATATGAACCTGTGAAATATAATAATGTAAAATAATAATGTTTTTTATCACATAATAATATATCTATTCTTCTTCCTACAGATTTTTCATCTAATTTACATATTCCCATAAATTTTTTCTTTCCATTTGCTAAATTCTCAATTATATAGTTACTTTCATTTAATTTAATAATAAAATCTTTTAAATTAAAATCATTTTCATCTTTTATTAATATATCAATATCTCCTAAATCACTTTTTTTTCTTCTATAACTACCAACCATATCAAATTCTATATTATTTGAATAATTATGAATATGTTTTTTTATAATATTATAATGTTTTTCTCCTTCATTATATGGTATTCTTTCTTCTAAATCATTTATATATTTTAAACCAATCTGTTGTTTTTTATTTAATAAATCCTTATTTTCTGATAAATATAATTCATTAAATGAATTTATTTTCTTTAATAATTCTTCAATTTTACTAGGCCCAATTCCATATATTTTAGATAATTTAAAAGACAAATTATATTTTTCATCTTTTTTTATTTCTTCTATTTTTGCAATTTTACCATTAATTATATATTCTTCTATTGTTTTTTTAATATTATTACCTATACCCTTTAAATTATTTAATTCTAAAATTGTATTAATATTATTTGGATATAATTCAAGTATTTTAATTGCTTTAATATATGAATTCACTTTAAATGTATTACCTAATACTTTTTCATATTCTTGAATAATTTTAAGATTATTAATTATTTCTATATTCATTTTTTTATTTATAATATTTTTAATATTTTTATCATTTTTTATATATTTATTTATATTCTTATAAATTTTATTATTTTTCTTTTTAATACATCTATTCGTTTTTGGATTTAATATTTTTTCTTCAGGACAAATTTTATTATTATTTTTCTTTTTAATACATCTATTCGTTTTTGGATTTAATATTTTTTCTTCCGGACAAATTTTATTATTATTTTTCTTTTTAATACATCTATTCGTTTTTGGATTTAATATTTTTTCTTCCGGACAAATTTTTTTTTTAATTATTTCTAAATTTGTATTCATATCTAAAGTATTAAAATATTATATAAATTTAGAGATAAAAAAATATATAATGAATAAATATCTTATTCCTCTTATAATTATTATATTTATAATACTTTTAATTACTATAATAATATATCGTAATAATACTGAAAAATTTTCTACAGAATGTTCCGGAGCACAGTCTTTAGGTTGTTTTACAAGTGGTGAAAAATGGTGGCAACAACCTAACTTCTGTGAAGATCCTAATAAACTTGGTTCACAATGGCATGTAGTTAGTGAATTAAACAAAAGATATACTGATAATGGTATAGCATTAGATAACCAAAATATAATAGACTATATTAAAGAACAAAATACTCAAAGTATAGTAATTTCTGATGAAAAATTACAAGAATTTGGAATTAATAAAGCTGATTTAACTTATGACAATTATATAATAATTAATGATAAATATTTTATTCCTACACCGGATAATCCATTAATATGTTTTATGAAAAGATTATTTTGTATGATAACAATTCAAAAATGTGATATAACTTCGTTAAATAATAGAATTTCTGAATTAGATAGTAGAAAAACAACTTTATCAGATCAAGTTGGAACATTACAAGATGAATTAAAAAGAGTAAGAGATAATTTAGCAACAAATACTGGAACTAAAAATCAAAAAACTGAAGAATTAGAAGCATTGAAAATACAATATGATGAATTAGAAAAAGAAAAAAATGATCTTAATATAAGTTTAGGAAATGTTAATAAAGAATTAGATGATACTAAAATAGATAAAACAAATTTACAGAATGACGTTGATAAATTAAATAAAGATATAGCTGAGATTCAAATTGACTTAGATGAAGCAGTTGAAGAAATTTCAGATATTCGAACTTTGCTAGATGAATCATATGATGATATAGATGAACTCGAAGATGAAAATGAAGGACTAACTGATGAAATTCGAAGATTAAATGAACAAGAAGAGAATCGAATTTCACAAATGAATCAAGATGTGGTTCAATATCAAAGTGCTCTTGATTCCCTTTTGGCAGATGATACTAATGTGGGTGATGGCGAAGAATCTGGTGGTGATGATGCTGATGCTGATGCTGATGCTGATGATGATGCTGCTGATGATGCTGCTGATGCTGATGCTGATGCTGATGCTGATGCTGATGCTGATGATGCTGATGCTGATGCTGATGCTGATGCTGATGATGCTGATGCTGATGCTGCTGATGCTAGTGGTGGTGATGATACCGGTGGTGATGAAGATGTATCAGATCCCGTTCCATCACAAAGTGAATTATGTAAATCAGCATTTAAATGTTCTGATTTTTTGACAAAAATAGAAAATGATTATAATAATGAATATATAACACAAGATACTAGTACATATGGTACAGATACAGGATATACTCTTAGTAATATAAGTAATCAATTGATTAACGATGGTGATGTTAAGCATAAAAAATGTAAATTTACTTATGATTTTTCAGCAAAAACTGGTCATAATCCACAGACTCCTTCTAGTGGTCAAGGAAAAAGATCTTATCGATTTAAATTACTAGAACCAGATACTTGTGAATGGGATTTTGAACCATATGATGATGGAAAAAATTATACAAATATAGAAATTTACGATAAAAAAGAAGTTAAATTTATAGAACCAACACAAGACACCACAGAAGAGACACCAGAAGAGACACCAGAAGAGACACCAGAAGAGACACCAGAAGAGACACCAGAAGAGACACCAGAAGAGACACCTGGAGAGACACCAGAAGAAACGAGTGATGAAGAAGAAGAAGAAGAAGAAGAAACGGATGGAGAAACGGAAGAAGAAGAAGAAGAAGAAGAAGAAGAAGAAGATGATGAAGAAACGGATGGAGAATGGGATGAAGCAGATGAAGATGAAACCTGGGACGAAGCAGAAGATGATGGTTTAAATTTAGACGATACTGATGATGAACTCGCGGAAGTGGGTAGTGTTGAAATAAATTTTGGATAATAATTAATTTATTTTTATTAAAAATATTTAAAAAATATATTTTAAATAACAATGAATAATGAATATTAAAGATGCTGAGAATATAATAATTCGGAATAAAAACAAAAATGAAAAAAAAAAAGAATATATGAAAAATTATAGAAAAGAAAAAAATAAAACAAATAAAAAAAAATCTAATTTAAATAATTTAAATGAAGATATTTATAATAATTTTGAAATAAAAAATAATATTATATCATTATGGGAGAAAAGAGGATATAAAAATTTAAAAAAAGAGACTGCAGAGGATTATTCTATAAAAATAAAGAGAATTCATAAAGAAATAACAAACAATAATATTAATATAAATATATTATTAAATATTCTAAATAATAATTATGATGATAATGATATATCATATATTATTAAAGAATTATATTATTTAGAAAATAATATTTTAATTAATTATTTATTTGATAAATATAACAATAAAACAACTATTAAAACATATCTAATACCATTTTCAGTAATATGTTCTTATATAGAATATTATAAAAAAAATAATATATATAATGATATAGCTAAATATATTATAAAAATTGGAAAAGAATACGATTATGAAAGAGATAATAATTCAATAAAAAAAACAGAAATAAATAAAATAATAAATAATTATAATGAGGAAATATTATTAAATAATATAGAAAAATTAACTAATATTGAAAATAAAATAATTTATGGTTTATATACGTTAATACCACCACGGCGTTTAGAATATTCAAATATGATAATATTATTAGAAAACAATGAATTTGAATTATCAGAAGATCATAATTATTTAATTTGTGATTTAGATTATAATCCAAAATATTTTATATTTAAAAATTATAAAACAAGCAATGTATTTGGAGAACAAAAAATATTAATACCTAATACATTAAGTAATTTCATAAGAGAATATTTGTTAAAAAAAAAAAAGAAAGATCAAGATAAATTCTTAGATAAAACTAGTAATACTTTGGGAAAAAATATAACTAAAATTTTTAGTTCTATATATAATGAAAATATAACTTTAAGATGGTTGAGAATATCCTATGCTACATATATAAGAAAAAAAAATTTAACAAATAATGAACTAAAAGAAATAAGTGAAAAAATGGCACACGGATTACATACAAATAGTAGATATAATAAAATAAAAATGGATGAAAATATTGAAATTTAAAAAAAAAATGATAGAAAATAAGATAATTTAAATTTATCTTCTGAACGGAATGACTTACTTTATCGAAGTAAAAGGCAAGACGCGATCTACAAAAGTGTATATCTATGATTGTATTAATATTTTTAAAGGTGAAATGAATGTGGATGATGACAACGATAAATATGATCCGTTTGATTACGATACTCTCGCGGATGTAATGTAAAAAAAAGGGAATAGGAAAAAATAGAATATTTTGAATTTATGATATTCTATTTTTTTCTACTAATAATGTATTAATATCACAATCTATTATATAAAATTCATTACTATTATTTTCACAATATAATAAATAATATTTAATTATTAAAGGATCATAAATTTGTTGAATTCTATCAATGCCTGTACTTTTTACTTCTAGTTCAGTTAAAGTATAATTATCACCTTTTAATAAATTTTTAATATTTAAATTTGTTAAAAAAACAGAAATATCTGATCCATCGCGTTGATAATAATTTTTTATATTTATATCAGTTATTTTTTTCCATGTATATCCTATATTACCATTACCAATATAATAAGGTCTATCTTTGTTAATTATTTTATAATTTGTCGGCAATGAAGTTGTATCATAAAATAATGTTCCATTATATCGCATAAAATAATTCATGGTCATTATTGATAATTCATCGGTAAAATTGTGATTAATATTAGTAATATTTTGAGATGCATTAGCAAATTTACTTAAAATTGTTCCATAATTATTAGAAATATTATTTAATAATTCAAGAATGTAATCTCTTCTTTCAAATAAATTATTTTTAATATCTATTTTAAACTTATTGTCCCATATTTTTTTATCTATGATTAATTTATATAAATCATTGCCTCTATATAAATTGCATTTATCAACTATATTATCAAATAGTTGTTTTTCGTTGAATCCATCGTATTTTTTACTAAAAACTTGTTTAAATATTTTTAAAACAATATTGTTATCAAATATTGCATTAGCAACACACTTATCATTAACGCCTTTAATTAGTTTAGATGATTTACTTAATAAATCTAAAAATTCTTTATATATATAAAAATTCAAAGTTGTATCAGTTGGAATAGATCCGGGTATATTTTTATTATCATCTATAATATTGCAATGATGTGGAATTTTACCTTTTTTAATTCTTTTATTTCTTTTATTTAATTCATTTATACCACCTTCTATATCATTAATATTATCGTCTGTTATTTTTTTAATAATATCAGCAATAAAACTAATAAATTTTCTTAAGGAATTATTTATTTGTATTTTAGTGAAAAAAGTAGATATTTTATCTATATACATATTACACATAATATCAATATAATCATCATTAAAAGTATTTAAGTTAATAAAATTATCTAATTCAGAAAAAAATTCATCATGTTTATTTTTAAAAATATAAGTTATAATTTCATTATATTTATTTGGCTTACTTTTATAAGATTCTTTAATATAATTTATCATAGAAAATATTAAATGAGTATATTTATAATTTAGCGTATTCTTATTATATTGTTTATATAAATTACATATTATATTATGATCTGTTTTTTTTAATGTGAGCGCAAATACAGCAAGTGCTCTTCTAATATCAGAATTTCTAGAATATGCTCCATTTTTCAAATCTAATTTATTATGCATAATATTTCTTGTTATATTATCAACCGCAAGTCCATAATCCCAACTACACCATAAAAATCCTAAATTTTGTACATATATTTTTCTACCATAAATATTATATTCGCAAAATTCATTATTAGTTCTTGGTTCTTTTAATTTAGTATATAAAAAATTCCCCATATGACAATCATCGTGAGTTTTTTTACTAATACTCCAAAAAGTTAAAATAGAAATTATTATATTAGAAATACCATTTAAAAGTAATTCGGGATCATGAGAAAATCTTCTAATAAATACTCTAGCATCGCCACTAAAAATCTCATTCATATAACAATATGCATCAGCATTTTCTAATTTATTACCAGTATTATTACAAATACTATAATGAAAACTAGGGTAAATTTTTTGTGCGATATTATTAAAATCTTTAATATCTAATTTATAAGATTTATATATAATTGGTACATTTGGATTAATATTATATAGTGCAAATTTTGAAACAGTATGTAATAATTTAATTTCTTTTTTATTTGAATTAAATGGTTGTGTTATAGTATCACATGTAACAAATTTTGTACCACAATTAATTAATCTATTAGGATTACCAATATCAAAAGTATTATTTAAAATCATTGTTTTATAATTAGATCCATATGCACTTGCACTACCAAATTTTTCATAAAATAAAACATTATTTGCATTTTTTTCTAATGTAAAAATGTATGTATTGCTATTTTTAGTTTTATTAATATTATTTAATATATCATCAGTATTTAATAAAGGAACTTCAATAAGTTTACTAATTGTACCAAAAGGATTAACATTAATATCTTCAACATTCTTATATTTTTGCGATTCTAATATTTCTATAATTTTAAGATATTTAAGTAATCTTTTTTTGTATAATTCATTTTGATTTAATGTTATATTTTCATCAATATCATCATTTATTGGTGTTGTATCATTAACAGATGGTGATTTATCTAAATCATCTGATATTAATGGATTTATATATGGTAATGCAATAGGATGTGATTGTTGAGATTGTGATGATGTTGAAACTGGTCCTGAAAATGGTTTAGGGTATTGTTGGGTTGATTCAGGTTGTGGTGGTGGTCGTAGTGATAATTGTAATGATGGTTGTGAATGTGGTTGTGAATATGGTTGTGGTTGCGGTAGTGATAATGAAGAATCTGAATTATTATTTGATTGTGGTACAGGAGCACCAGGAGCAAATGGTACAAATTGTGAAGAATTAGTAGATGATGATTTAGTAGATGATGATTTAGTAGATGATGATTTAGAAGTTGAAGAAGGAGATTTATTATGATAAGTATATATATTATCATATATATTATTATTAAGTTGATTGTAAATATATAAGAATAGTTTAAAATGATTTTCAGTAATATTAGTAAAATCATCTTTAAATGTTTTAATTAATAAGATTACATTGATAATATTAATAGGAATATCTTTATTATAAAATAAAACTAAGATATCATAAATAATACTAATATATTCATCATAAGTAAATTTATTGGAAATCATTTTGGTTTCAAATAATCTCCATTTGATATTAGATAAATGTTTAATATATTTAGTATATAATTCAGCAATTTTTTTAAAATATAAATTGCGAATTTCAGTAGGACAATTCTTAAAAATATTAAAAAAATTATTATTATTATATTGAGAATTTTCTATTGAAAATTTAAATAATTTAAAATTATTAATATTAATCATGTTAATAATATCTATAAAATTATTAATATAACGTTTATAATCATTGTTATTATTATCATTAATATTATAAATTTTATTAATTAAATAACATAACATTAAATTTATTTCTACTTGAATTTTATGTTTATTTATAATAGATGTTTTTTCTTTATAAAAAGAAGAAATCTTACCATTATCTTTTGTCATATTATTAATCTTATATTTATCAAGTTTATAATTAATATTTTTTTTTAAACTTTGAAAAAAATTTGTCTTAAAAAGACCACCATCTTTATTATTATAATTATTCATCTTTATATTATACTTATTTAATTATTGCAATAAATACAAGTACAATTTTTAAAATGATTAATTGATAAATATTTTTTAAAAACAGTACATCTGTCGCAAAATAAATTATTATTATTTTCTACTTTAAAATTACACATTTTACATTGATTTATAGATAGAGAAGAAAAATCAAATTCTAGATTATTATTAAAAGTTTCTAAATTATTCATTATAATAATTTAAATAAATAAAATTTTTAAATATTTGTAAAAAATTATAATATATTTTTTATATTTTATATAAGAAAAATGAAACATATTATTATTGGATCTGGTATATCAGGATTATATCTAGCATATAAATTAATAAAAGAAAAGAAAGAAAATGGTAAAAATATTAAAATATATGAGAAAAATAATAGAATAGGTGGAAGAATATATACATACGAAAATAAAGAAAATAATTTAAAATATTCAGTTGGGGCTGGTAGATTAGGAAAAAAACATAAATTTATAATGAAATTAATAAAAGATTTTAATTTAAAAGATGAAATAATAGATATTAATAAAGAGAAAAAATATTTTATTAATGGAAAATTAATGAATGAAAAAGAATTATTAAAACATCATAATTCAAAATATACTACTTTAAATAAATTATGGGAATATGCAATATATACAAAAATAAAAACGAACGAAAAAAATTTAAATTTACATAATTATTTTTCATTATTATTAGATTCAAATGAAGTAGAATTATTAAAAGATTCACTTGGTTATATATCTGAATTTTATGAAATGAACGCACAAAATGCGTTATTAACACTAAGAAAAGATTTTGATGTAGAAAATAATGATTTTTTTATTTTAAAAAATGGAATACAAATATTATGTGATGTATTATATAAATATTTATTAGAAAAAAATGTTAAAATAGAATTAAATAGTATATTAAATCAAATAAATGAGATTGAAAAAGAAGTAATTATAAATAATAAGAAAGAAAATTATAATAATTTATATTTAACAATTAAAAGACAAGATTATCTAAAAATTCCATATTTTATAAAATATGAGAAATTATTAAATAACGTAAGCGACGGACATTTACTAAGAATTTATGCACAATATAAAGATGTATGGTTTAAAGATTTACCAAAAACACTAACACAAAATAAAATACAATTTATTATACCAATTGATTATGAATCTGGTTTAATACAAATAAGTTATAGTGATAGTTACAATGCTACTTTTTGGAATAATTTAAAAAATAAAAAAGAAGTAAAAATGCATTTAAAAAGAATGTTAAATGAAATGTTTCCAAATAAGAATATAAAAGATCCAGAATGGATTACAATGCATTATTGGGATGCAGGAGTTCATTTTTGGAAAACAGGAATAGATCCTAAAAAAATACAAAAGGAAATATTTAAAATATTTTCAAAAAAAAATATATATATACTTGGAGAAACATATTGTGATAGACAAGCGTGGGCAGATGGAGCATTAGAAACTGTTGATAAATATATAAATAATAATAAATAAATTAAAAATAACTATCTTTATTATATTTTTTAGGTGATGAGAAAGTTCCTTTTTTTCCAATATGATTTATTACAGATTTATTTAAACATAAAATAGGATATTTTAATTTTTGCATTTTATTAATAACTGCCCAATCGGCTGCATATGGTTTATTTTTAAAAAGTTTACTTCCATAATTCCATTCTTTAATAATAAAGTTAATGAATGATATATTAAATACAAAATTGCAACCACCAATAGTTTTTTTTCGATAATATAATTTATTTTTACTATAATAGTTATTATTAAATGTATTAATATGTTGATTACTACAATTAAATCCGGTTAATAATATTTTTTTACTTTTATAAAATTTTTCTGCTTTAAGATATGCTGTATGTAAAATATTAACCCAATTTTTTTTCATTACAATATCATTATCAATTGCAATAATTAATGTATTATTTTTATATATTTTTTTAATTATTTTTAAAGGATATATATATGCTTTATTAACGCCATAATTTTTTTTTCCATGAATAATTTTAATACTTTTATTTAATATATTATATTTTTTAATATTTTTTAAAATTTTAATAGTATTTTTATCATTTGATTTATCATCATAAATAAAAATTTTATTAACTTTTGTTAAATCACTTTTAAATAAGGATCTTAATGTTTTTTTTAAATAATTAGATCTATTATAACTTCTAATAAGTAAAATAACTTTCATTATAAAAGTTTAATACTATTAAATTAGAATATTATTAAATAAACTTATTTATAATAAATAGATAATTTAATGAGTAAAAAAAATATATCTTCGAGAAAAAAAAGTGGTGGTGGTTTTATAAACTGTCATATAACAGGATGGGAATATAGTAATGTATTAACACAGATTTTATTTGTATATAGAAAACAAACAGAACAAGAAAAAGTTCTAATACCAAATTTTGTACCATTTGAAACAATTGTTAATTCTAGAAAACAGAGATTAATAAATTATATACAAGATATGCGTACAGCGAACAAAGATGATTTATTAAGAGATATATACGATGCCAGTAATTGTAAGCATTATGAAATAATTAAAGAAAATATAATGGAAATACATGATTTAATAAATAAAGCCTTTAAAACTACATCCCCGACTACATCCCAGACTACATCCCAGACTAGATCCCAGACTAGATCCCAAATTACAACCCAGACAACACCCGAAACTATAAATGAAATAGATAAAAATATTGAAGAAATATTAACATTATTATCAAATAATAACGTAATAACATATATCAAAGATGAAAAAAATCAAAAAACAATTAGAAAACAATTTAAAAGTCTTGGATTTTTTAGTAAAACTGCAGAAAATTTAGCAACAATAAGATTTAATAACAATAAAGAACTTTTTGAAATAATAAAAAACCGTGTGCCCCAACTTAATAATTTTTCAATATTCTTTAGTGAAAACTTCAAAAAAAAAATAAGAAATATAATTACTTTTTTTAAAAATAGCAATGAAAGTAGTAAAGATTATTATAAAGATTTTTATAATTATATATTAGATATAATCAATACATTTGCAGACGAACAAATAATTAAAAAGGATATCGATCTATCTGAAAGATGGAAATTAATTAAATATAATTTACAGTCTAAAAAATTAGGTGGGAAAAAGAGAGTAGTAAGAAAAAAGAAAATAAAAAAAGTGGAAAAAAAAGTAAAAGGGAAAGTAAAAAAAGTAAAAGAAGTAAAAAAAGTAAAAGAAGTAAAAAAAGTAAAAGAAGTAAATAAAGTTAAAGGGAAAGTAAAAAAAGTTAAAGGGAAAGTAAAAAAAAGTTAAAAGGGGGGAAATAAATTTAAATATAATATAAATTTATTTTATTAATTAATAATATTTTTATTTAATATTTCACCATTTGATATATTAATTCCATTTTTAATATATATATCATTTATAAGATCTGATTTGTCAACACAATTTAATATTTTTAATAAATATGGCATAATTGAATGAGATAATATATTTGAAGCTTTATTTCCATTAATACTAGGAATATTTGGTACACAAAATAAATTTATATTATTATATTTAATAATTGGGTTATCATATGTTGTAGGAATAGATTGTGTAGTCATACCACCTTGATCGATTGCTACGTCAATAAATAAAGCATCATTAGGCATTGTATTTAATAAATTATCATTAATAATTTTATCTGTTTTTTTGCCAATATTATGAATAGAACCAATTATAATATTTGATATATTCATTAAATATTTTAAATTATCATTATTCATTTCAAAAATATTAATATATGGATATGTTTTTTTAATATTTTTTATTTTTTCAAAATTAATATCAATTATATTTATTTGTTTATATCCATACTCTAATGCTTTATTAAATGCAGCAAGACCTACATTTCCGAAACCTATAAATGAAATATTAAAATCTAAATTATTATTAAATTTATGTGCTTCAATCATTGCATTTTCTCCTGCTAATTTCGACATATGATATAATATAATTGGAATATTATTATCATCTAGAATAGTTTCATATGCTATACATTGTGATTTGGATTCTAACATTGCATTAATTAAATTATAATTACCAGCAAAATGAAAAAATCCGAAAACGATATGATTAGATTTAATTAAATCATATTCTTGAATTTGTGGTTCTTTAACCTTTATAATTAAATTTGCATTATCATATAATTCTTTTTTATTTTTACAAATAATAGCACCAACTTTAATATAATCATCGTCAGTATAATTAGAATTTAATCCAGCATTGGTTTCAATATAAATATTATCACATTTATTAATTAATTTTAAAATATCATTTGGTACAATAGAAACTCTAGTTTCATTATTTTTAATTTCTTTGGGAATACCTATATTAAATACCATATTAAGTATAAAGTATAAAGTATAAATTATAAATAATTTTTATATAAATTATAATTTCAAAATTTAGTTAATTATTTTTATTATATTTGATTAATATAATGAAATATAATTTATTAATATTATTATATATTAATAATATATTATGTTATAATTTATATTCTGTAATATATCCAATTAAAGATAGTTTTAAAAATGTAAATAATAGATGGAATTTTGATAATAAATTATTATCAAAAGATAAATATATGTCAAGATATATAGGTAAATGGTATTATTATAATAATATAAATTTTTTAAATTACGAAGATCAAATAATATATGAACCAGAATATAATAAATTTGATACAGTTTTGAGTGAGTATATATTTGAGAATTCCAATATTAAAAGTACAAAAATATTTAATAAAAATAAAAATGTTCCAGAATATTATAAAAAAAATAAAAGATTATATGATAATAATAAAGAATATTATAAATATGAAAATATTAATAGAATAATAAAATTAAAACATTCAAATTATTATAAAGAATTAGATAAAAAAGCAAATATATTAAAAACAATTATAGTACGACCAAATCATTGTAGTATAACATGTACTCCTTATATACCTGAAAATCATGTAGTTAATAAATTAATTAATAAAAATAATATTAATACTACAAATTATACAATATCATTTAATATTTGGTTATCAGATAATTATATTTATAATAATTCAATTAAAACGGGTATATATTTATCATATGATGGAATAAATGGAAATTTAAAAGAATTTATTTTAAAAAAAGATAATTTAATAGATGATAATATAAATATAAATGAAAAAATAAATATAGAAGATATATATAAATCAGATAATATAATAAAATATAATTTAACAAATAAAGAATTACAAAATATAAAAGATTTTGATGATAATACTACAATAAATTATATAATATTAAAAAATGATTGGACTGGAAATTATAGAATTCATAATATATATAATGATAATATCAATAATAATCAAATAACATGGAGTGCAGAACATATATATTTCATTCCAATATCAAATAATGAAATATCAAAATATTATCAATTAAAATTTAATGAAGGAATTTATATAAATATTCCAAAAAATTTAAAATTATTTAACGATGAAGATAATATTTATATTGAATTTGTAATTTTTTTTAAAAATGGAACAGGTATACAGAGATTTTTAGCATGGGGAAATAAAAAAAAGGGGGGTATAAAAACATTTTGTCATGATATATGGAAAAAAAGAAATATATATTTAATTAAAAACTGATTTAATTACAAAGTTTTAGTATTATCAAAAATACTAAAATTTAAACATTTTTTATAGTTTTCATAACCAGGTTTAATTCCTGGAGTTCCATGTTTAGTAATATTTAATTTTTTTCTAACAAATTCTTCACAATCTTTTGATTTAATATTATTAATAATTTGAGGATTTTTACTATTTGGATTATTAATAAATTTAATATGTGTACCATCATTAAACATATCAGCATAATGACTACAAACTAAAGAACCAAAACAAGTACACCATGTAGTTAAGTCATTTTTCTTAGGTTTATAACCAAATTTTTTTTCAAATGCTTTTTCTGATGCAATACCAATAGGATTACCACTATTATTAGCATATTCTCTAGCTTTAGGTCCTAAAATACAACATGTATGATGTGTAGAATCAGTAAAACAATGACTAGTAGGAGAATAATTAATAGGTAAATCACAATTATTAAGTAATTTATTAATATTATTCTTCATTATAAAAGAGAATAATTAAATTAAATCTAATAAATAAATATATATTAAATAATTCATAAAAATTTAATATTAGAAGATTTATCATTATTATTAAATTTAATTTCAATTTTTTCATCAATTGAATCTTGAATTAAATCTATATGCGAAACAATAATAATAGTATTAAAAATTTTTAATAAATTTTTCAAAAATATAGGAACAATTGAAAGATTATTTTTATCACAGGCAGTAAAACCTTCATCAATAAATAATTGATCGCAAAATTTATTATTAAATAAACTTAATCTTAATGCAATTGAAATAACAAAATGTTGAAATCCAGATGCTTGATTAATAGAAATAGTTTGTAAATTATTAAAATTATCTTTATTTTTAATCAACCAATTAATATGTATAATATCTTTGTTTTCACTTAAAATATAATCTAATTCAAACATTTTAGTATCATTATGACATAATTCTTGAATAAAATTATTTGTATTTAAAATAATTTTTTTTAAAATAATATCATTATATAACCATTTTTTATAATCTTTAAATTTATCAATAATAATAGTAATAATATTAATAATATTATTAATATTATTTTCAATTTCCAATAATTTATTAAGTGAATTTAAATTTGTATCATTAATATTTTTAGTTGTATTATATTCAGTAATTATAGTTTTAGTATCATTAATTTCATTATCTAAATCATTGATTGACTTATTAATATTAATTTTTTCTAACATATTTTTTTGTAAAATTATATTATTTTTATATTTTAAATATAATTCGTAATTTGAAATATCTTTTTTAAATGATATATATTTATAAGCATTATATATTGATAAATTATTAAATGCTTCATGCCACAAATTATAATTATTGTTTAATGTATTATAATTATCTATTCTGGGTTTAATATTATTTAAATAATCAATATGATCTTTTAAAATATCAATATTTTTTTTAATATCTTTACAATTATTATCAATAATAATATATTTATTATACCATTCTGTATATTTTATATAATTATTATATTCTATATATTTATTATAAAGATTATAACATAGATTACTAAAATTATCATTAATATTTTTCAAATTGTTTAAATCTTTGTTATCACAATCTAATAAATATTTATAATTTTCATATGTTTTAATATTAATTTCTAATTTATTTTTATTTTCAATATAAATATAATAAGATAACCATTCATTATATAAATTATATTTATCAATTATATTAATATTTTTATTATATTGTTTAATAATTATATTAATATTTTTAAAATTTATTTTAATAAAATTTTTTATATAATTGATTTTAGAATTTAATTCTTCTATTTTTTCTTTTAATTCATTTATTTTAATAACCCATGGTCTTTTACAACAATAAATACAATTTGGATCATATTTGTATTCGTGATTATTATTTAATAATTCTAATTCATTTTCAAATTCTTTAATTTGAATAGAAATAGTATTTATTTCATCTTTTTTATTATTATAACTATTTATTACTTCAATATTTTTATTATTATAATCAATTACTTCATTAATATTTTCAATATTAGATATATATTTAGTAATTGACATACTATTTTTAAGTTTAATTGCAATTTCAGGTTTAGAAATTGGATTATTATTATTAAATAAACTCATTTCATTTTTAATATTTTTATCAATTATTAAAATTTTATTATTATAATCTTGAATTCTATTTAATAATATTTTTTCTTTATTTTTATTATTTAAAATAATATTATATGTAATATTATCAAATAATTCTATATTATCATTAATATTTAATTTTGTATTATTTTTAAAATAATTTAAAAAATCATCAATATTATTAAATAAAAAAAGTATATTTTTTAGAATTTTATTATAATCAAATAACGGTTTTTCACAATATATTGGTTTACTATTATTAATAATATCTAATTCTATTAAATATTTTTCATATTCATTATTATAATTTTTTAATTTATTATTTAATGAATCTATATTATCATTTGGATACAAATTTACAAAATTTTTATAATTTTCTAATAATTTTTTTTCATTTTGTATAATGGATAAATCACATGGTTTATCAATTTTCATATCATTATTAATAATTAATGTATTATTATATTTACTATATAAATTGATAATTTCATTTTCATCAATATTATAATTCTTGAAAAAATATTTTAATTCATTGAAATTATCAATTATTTTATCATATTCTTCTTTTGATTTTATATTAATTGTACCTAATTTATTAATCATAATTTCATAATTAATAAATATAATATCTTTATCTATATCAACTTTTAATAAATTTAACTTATTATTAAATTCCTTTTTCTTAGTATTTAAAATATCCAATTTATTTGAATGTTCTAATATAAATTCTTTAGTAAATTTATTATTAAAAGTATTAATTAATTCGATGAAAACATTTTTTTTTGAAATAATTGTTTTTTTAAAATCTTTATATTTATTTAAAACATTTTTAAATAAAGAATATAAATTATATATGTATTGAATATTTGTTGCTTTATCTATAATTTCTGTACAATCTTTAAAGTTCATTTTTAAAATATCATAATCTATATTTTGTGTTATCATTGATGATGATAAAAATGTTTCAATATTACCAACTAATTTAATAATGTATTCTTTAGATGCACTATCTTTTTTAAGTAAAATAAAATTATTATCATTAAATTTATATAATTCTGTTGTAATTTTTATTAATAATGAATTATCTTTTCTTTTAACAAATTTTCTCTTAATTTTATATAATTCATTATTACTATAGAATTCAATATTTGTTGATGCGCTATCACAATTATAATTTATAATACCAGATGTTATTTCATTTTGTTTATTTTTGGTAATTTCACCCCATAATGCCAATGTTAAAATATCATATATAGCAGATTTACCAATACCATTTTTTCCAGATATAATAAAAGTAGAATTTGATAAATTTTCAAAATTAATAATATTATTATTTGTATAACAAAATAAATTATCCCATTCTAAATATTTAATAATAAAATTAGATGTAATATTTATATTATCTTCACTTAATTTACAATTATTAATATATAATGATAATTCTTTATTTTTTTTTAAACATTCATCTTTTAATTCTTTTGGATAATTATCAATATTAAATAATAATTTATCATAATCTTTAAAAATATCTAAAAGAATTATATATTGTTCTTTTTCTAAATGATTTTCAAAATAACTAATCATATCATCTTTATTAATTTCATAAGAATTATTATTGAATAGATATGGTTTTTTATTATTAATAAAATTATTACTATTATTATTAACAATATTATATTTAATATTATATTTATTCATAATATTTTCAATATTATGATAGTCAAAACTACTTAAAAATTTAATTTCTAATTTTTTTGGAAATAAATTAATATTATTATATATATATTCATCTAATTCATAAAATTTATTTGTTTTACGATATAATATCTTATTATTTTCTTCTTTTAAATTTATTTTACCACAATTATTTAACACATTTACATCATATATTTCTTTTTTTTCTAAATCCCATATAACATAACCATGTTCAATAATATCTTCGCCGAAATTTTGTTGTATCAATGAACCACTATAACACCATAATAATTTATTTTTATATATACCCTTCTGTCTTAAATGTATATCACCTAATAATGCAAAATCAAAATCTTTTATCCATTCAAATGGATATGGATTCGAATCAGATGTAATATTTGTACCATTATATAATTTAATATTTGCAAATGTTCCATGAAATAATGCAATTTTATATTTAACAGGTTCATAAATTATTGGAAAAGGTTTAAGAATATTTTTTCTTCCAGAATTAGATAAATTATCTAAAGTATCTCTAATATTAACATATGAAAAACCAATATCATCTATTTTAAATGATTTAGATTCATTTAAAATAATTAGATTATCTATTCCTATTGTTGATGTAACTAAAGATGGTTGATTTAATTCGTGTTGTATACTGTCATGATTTCCTTCTAAAATAATAGTTAAACCTATTTTTGTTAGATTTTCAATTAATATTTTATATAACATTAAACCATAATTTCCAATGTTATTTTTATTATGAAATATATCGCCTGTTATAATTATCAAATATTCTTCCTTTTTTAATTTATAGTTTGTTATATAATTATTTATTGATTCAAATAAGTTATTAAATACAATTTTATATTCATTAAATCTACTATAATTAATATCACCGTTTCTGATATGAATATCTGATAAATGAAATAATTTTTTTATCATAATATATTATATTATTATCATTAATATTTATATAATATTATTTATTGATCAAATATCACAATATAATGATAAATGTAATAATTTATTTATTATAATTAATATAATTTTTTTTTATATTAATATAATATTTCAATATTTTTAAAATATAATTAATATAGAGATACCCTAATATTTATGAATGAAATATATTAACTATATTATACTATTTATTATTAGTATTGCTATATTAACTTATATTAATAATTATAATACTAATATTGAAAATTTTAATGACAAATGTCCTGTTAGTAATATTGCTAAAGATTTTTGCGGTATAATTTGTAATCCTAGATATCATAATGATACTGATAAATGCACTAGAATATGTCCAAGTGCCGCTAAAAGATATCTTATTGATAATCCTAAAAATATTTCTGGTAATTTTATATTAAGACGT